>Ga0209974_10000005_pt1 | contig 56637 bp, 50 predicted proteins | sample InoplaM3SPM_FD_187592 | JGI IMG/M metagenome (GOLD analysis project Ga0209974, IMG submission 187592) | Arabidopsis thaliana rhizosphere microbial communities from the Joint Genome Institute, USA, that affect carbon cycling - Inoculated... | ecosystem: Host-associated > Plants > Roots >...
TATGGCTGCCTCCAGTTCAATGGTGCTGTAGGGTTGGGACCCAAGCTCGACGCGGATCATGGCATCCATCAGGCGGCGCAGGGTGAGCTTGTCGTTGAGGTCGATGATACCGTCAGGATCGACGCCCATGGACTTTGCCACCGTGGTGATATAGGCCGCGGTGTCGTTGCCGTCGCTGCTCGGAGCCCAGGCGGTGACGATGGCAGAGACGGTTTTGCGCTCGTACCGCCGATAGTACGTCAGCAGGTTCTTGGCGGCGGCGCGCAGGCCGTGGAAGCTGGTCTGGAACTGAACGAAGCCGGGGTCCGTCTGCTCCGCGCGCATGCCGATCCACTTGTCTCCGGAATGCCGGAGGTTCATCGGGTTGTTATTTCTCAATCCGAGGGATGTTACCATTGTTGTTTACCTAACATTGCCAAAATGATCATTTAAGCCTGTCCGGGATCGGCAGGTTGATCAGCGGGGCGTCCATTTCGATGGGCCAGTATTCCTGGAGGGGATTGCAGTACCAGGTAAAGCGAACACTGAGGACGATGTCCTCTCCACTGTTTTTCATCGCTTCCGGCGGGATCGGGATCGACTCGGCCCATGAGACGGGACCGGCTCCATCCTTGTTGACGGCGTCCTTGTGAGGCAAGGCGGAGGGTGCCAGATCCATCGCCCTGTCGGTGAAGATCCAGCTCGTGGTCTGGCCGAGGCAGAGCCGACTCCGTTCCGCCATCCACTTGATCTTGACGATCGGCGGGTCCAGGCTTTCCCATTGGATGAACTGACCCATCAGGTGCCGGATCGGCGGCGTTCGGTCGAGCGCCCAATAGACGATCAGCGCTGCCGGGATCAGCGTCAGGATGGCAAGGCAAAAGGCCGCGATCGAGAATGATGCGGCTATCATGTCTCTCATTGGACGGTTTTCCCTCTTTTTCACCGGACGCTGGACGGCTGCTTGCTGAGCGTTTTTGGGATCTCTTCGGGCATGTCCTTGACGGGAAGGGTAAACTCGACGGCCGGTGGCACGTAGGAGATCGGGAAGATCCGCTCCTGGAGGGGATTGCACGAATACAGGAAGCGGGCGCGGTAACGTCCGGAGATGTGGCCGGTGGAGACGTAATAGCTTGGGACGTGGACCGGAACCTCCCAATGGAATTCCTTGTCGAGTTCGATCGGTTCGGTTTCCGCCGGATAGGGAATGTCGGCCAGCGGCAGCCGGAAGCCATCAACGATCCATCGGTTGGAGATGCCGCCACAGCGCCGCTTCAGGATACCGTACCACCTAACGACGAAGACCCAGGAGTCGTCAGACTGTTTCTGGTACAGCGTAACCTCTCCGCGCAGGACGTCGATGGGAACTCGTCGGTCTAACACGGTCCAGTAGATGCAGACGGACAGACCGGCCAGGATACTGGCGGTCGAGAGGGTCATTCCCCACTTGACGAAGGCGTCCCGCTTCGGCATGTGATGGGGACTGTGAATGAAATCCATCATTTTTCCGGACCTTTCGGCGGGGCTGCCCCGAGGTCTCCCATCTGAAGACGTTTCATCGGCATGTCGGTCGGAATAACGAACGGAATTGGGTTTGGCTCGACCGTAATCGGGAACAGGTATTCCTGGATCGGATTGCAGGCATAGAAGATCCGGATCGCATACTTACCGCTGACATGGCCGGTACTGACGTAGTAGGGCGGGATGTGGATCGGCACTTCCCAGGTGAACTTCCCGAGTTCCTGCTGCGGTCTCTCCGGCGGATAGGGAATGTCTGGCAACGGCAGGAACAGGTCGCCGGAAATCCAGCGCTTCGAATTGCCCCAGCACTGGCGATGGCGAACACCATGCCACTTGACGATCATCACCCAGGAGTCGTCTGACTGATGCTCGAAGCGGATGACTTCGCCATAGTCGACGGTGACCGGAATTTCCCGGTCGATCGCCATCCAGTAGAAGACCACCGTCAATCCAGACAGGATGATGGCGGTGCAAATCCTCATTCCCCATTTGACGAAAGTATCCCTCGACGGCAGGGTGGAGGTTCGACTGCTGAACTTTATCATCCTCCTGGAACTCCCGGCATTGAGCCATTGGTGATTGCGAAAAGGGCTCCGATGAACAGAGTCGCCACAAGACAGAGCCCTCCCAGCAGGAAGGACTCTATTCTGGAGGTTCTTTTATCGAAATCCCCTTCCATTTCCTTGACCTTCTTCTCCATATCTTCCATGATTTCTTTGTCTTTTTTCTCAATATGGGCCGAGATTTCTTTTATTTTTTTGTCCAAGGTATCCGCCAGTTCCTGAAACCGCTTCTGGATAGCCTCGTCGAGATCCCTGTACTTGCGATCCGCCTGCCCCCGGAACACCCGCATCTCCCGCTCCAGGGCTTCGATCCGATACTCAAGAAGATCGGCGTTGCTGGACATCTTTACTTTTCTCGGGGGAACGTCCTCTTCGTAATCATTGGCCATTCCAGGTACACTCCCACCGTTTGCGCGCCCCTGATCAGTCGTAGCTCACGAGGCTGTTGAAAATGTCGAGCCACTTCTGAACCCCTTCCGCATCCCCGTGGTTGGGGACCGGGATTCTGCTGCCATCGGGCAGGGTTGCATCCTCCAGCTTCCGGGTAACCACGGGGTAGCTGGAGAAGCCGCCGACCTGGCTCGGATGATCGACCCAACCGGAGGTCTTGGTGGCTACCTTCTTGATGATCCTGGCAACCGAGGCCGGACGCTTAGAGACCTTTGGCATCGGGCCGGAATTGTTGACGATACGGTCATGGATATCGTTGGCGCTCAGCGCCTTGATGGTGGTGCCCGGCGGTTCGATCGGCGACTTTGAGACCCGAACCTTGGTGTTGTTAGATCCCTGGACCGGCTGTCCCCGGCTGAAAGTAACGTTGGTGCCCGGCGTGATCGCGCCGTTGGCGCCCTTCCAGCCGTACAGGTTGGAGACGTAGACCGCCGAGCCGGACGGCCATTTGTCGTGGTAGGAATGGAAGCGAAAGCCGGTGGCATCGCTGCTCTGCGGACCGGAGATCACCAAGATTCCCTGGCAGTTGACCAGGCAGGCGGCGGTCGGCTTCGGCGAGCGGTTCTGCTGGATCGTGACGCCCATCCTGACGTTCATCAGGATATTATTGGCGATGACACTCGTGGTGCCGTGGTCGATGAATGGGCAGCGCATGTACATGTCGGAAAACAGGCAGTGCTGGATGTCTACCTTCTTGGTGTTGAAGCCGATTAGGACGCCGTAGTTGTGCTCGCTCTGCTTGCCCGCCTTGACCTTTTCGTGCGGCGCGTAGCCGAGCTTCTGCGGGCGCCACATCGGCTCGGAGAACAGGCAGTTGGTGAAGGAAACGTTGGTCAGTTTGCCCGATGCTGGCCATATTTCGACTGTCTCGTCCATCCCCCACATGAACGAGCAGTGGTTGAAGTGGACGTTAGAGCGGGACCAGCGACTGCTGTCGGCGCCGGGGTTGACCTTGACGCAGTCGGCATTGCCTAGATTACTGGGATCATGACCGCGCTCGAAATTGATGTGCTCTATCCGGATGAAGGATGCCTTGATCACCAGTTCCTTGGCCTGGATCGTGATGCCGCTGCCCGGTGCGGTCTGACCGGCGATGGTGATGTTGTCAGCATCGATCAGCAGCGTGCTCTTAAGCTTGATGCAGCCGCCGACCTCAAAGACGATCATCCGATTGCCGCCCCTGGTGGCTTCCCGCAGAGAACCGGGACCGCTGTCGTTGAGGTTGGTCACCCGGTAGAACGGCTTGCCCCGTCCGGCGGCCATGGCGGTGGCAAAACCGACGGCGCGCGGATACTTACCCGTCGGGGCGCTCGGTACCGTGCCGTCACCAACCGGTGGCTCTTCCCCCGGCGGCGGGTTGGTCTCCGGGTTCTCGATGATGGTGATCTCGGACTTGCCGTTTCCGATCACGCAGTTGACCGGGTCCTTGACGTAGATGTTCAGGATCTCGTCTGACTCCGGGGCGGTATCGGCCAGCAGCGGCAGGGTTGCCATGACCTGGGACTGGTCCTCGGCGAAGGTGACGACCAGCGGTGTCTTGTAGCCGGTGTAATCCTCCAGCGTTTGGGCGGTGTCCCCAGCCGTCACGAGGCTGACCTGGCAGGCTCCCGTGCCGGTCTTGGTCAGGGGAATGGCAAGGTCCGTTCCTTCCAAACCGCTGACCTTCTCCGCGATGCTGACGGTCGGCAGCTCGGCGTCTGGCGGCGGCTCCGGCAGGGCGGTCTTGTCGATGATGGTGACTTCGCAGCGAGGCTGCATGATGACACAGTTTTCGGCATTTAGCGCCCACACCGTGAGGATCTCCTGACCTTCGATCAGTTCGTCCGGTAGGGTGACCAGTAGACCGACGTTCTCCATCTGGGTGTCTGTGAAACTGACGACATGAGGATCACTGACGTCCTCGTAGTCTAGGGGCGTCGTCGCGGTGATGCCGGATGTCCTGAGTTGAACGGAGCAAGCGCCGATACCGGTCTTGGTCAATGGGATCTTGACAGACTCGCCCTCGTTGACGACGAGTTTCTGGGGGAGGCTGACGGTGATGAGGGACAAAGGATGACTTCCTTTTGCACGGGAGGGAGGAACGCGCGCCCGCTGCCGGGCACGCCCTGTAGCGCCTCTGTGACGTTTCCTAGTCGTTCTGGACTTGGTCCAGGTGCTTGCGCAGCCACGCCTTCATGGTGGCCTTGCTGGTGGCCGTAGCGGGCTGCGGTTGGGCCGGGATGTCACCGATCAGGGTGCCGTCCGGAAACTTGGCGGTGGCATTCAGAGTGCGGGTGACCTTGACCGGGGCGTAGTAGCCGCCGACCTGGGTTTCGTCTTGGTGATTGACCCAGCGGCCGGTCTTATTTTTCAAGTTTGTGACGGAACGGGCGACATTGTGGTTCCCGATGGCGCCGGTCTTCTTGTCGATCAGGTTACGGATCTCCTTGGGCCGCGGACCGACGTTGAGGACGGCACGGTCGAAGATCTCCTGCGCCTCAAGACCAACGGTCGGTGTCGGCGTGTCGATCGGCGGCGTCGTGACCTCGACGGCCACCTTGGTGCCAATGGCGTCGAGCCAGTAGGGCTTACCCTTGACGTCGTTGTAACCGGCTGCGGTACTACCGTAGGTGACGTAATCGTTCGGCTGCATGTAGGTGCTGTTGGAAGTGCCGCCCTTCCAACCGTACAGTTTTTCGACGAAGACCTTGGAGTTGGCGGGCTGCGGTAGGAGGTAGCTGGTAAAGCGGAAGCCGCCGTAGACAGAGGTTATCGTGTCCGGTCCGGAGATCGCCAGGTAGCCCTTGCACGTGACTTTGTAGGTATAGGAATCAGGAAGTGGCTTTGACTCCAACGTGTTGGTCGTCGTGTTGAGAACCATGTACTGGTTTTGTTGGATCGTAGCGCCATTGCGGCAGTTGTTGGCAATGTTGTTGGCGATGACGATTTCTGTGCTGTGGTCGATGAACGGACAACGCATAGAAATCTCGGAAAACAGGCAGTACTGAATGTCTGTCTGTTTGGTGTTAAAGGCACAGATCATGCCGTAATTGTGGTTAGACTGATTGTACGGAGAATAGAGTTTGACGTGGTTGAGTAGGGTCGAGTCATAGATGGACGGCTTGTAGAGCGGTTCCGTGATGATGCAGTCGTGATAGCTCGCACTCAGGGTGTGGGAGTTCCACGGGAACATTTGGACCGTCTCATCCATACCCCAGTAGAAGGCGCAGTGGTAGATGTGGATGTTTGTGTAGGCCGTTTTCGGCGTGTAGTCCGGCAGGGTGGTGGCGGATACGGAACTGCCCGTACCGATCTTGGCAACGTCGCCGTTGTCCCGGTAGAGGTCTGAGTTTTCGTACCCCCTTTCGAAGATTATGTGGCTGACTCGAACATTGCTGTTCGTGATGACCAGTTCTTTTTTTTGGATGGTAATGCCTGGCGGCGGTGCGGTTTCCCCAGCAATAGTGATGTTCGCGGAGGGGCGGATATCCGTTGACAGGATGATCCGCCCGGCGACCTCGAACACGACCATCCGGCCGGAACCGGAGACGCAGTCCCGCAGGGAGCCAGGTCCGCTGTCGTCAAGGTTGGTAACCTTATAGACCGGATAACCGAGACCGCAGTCGGCGGCGGAGGCAAATCCTGATGCCGGGGTATAGGCGGTCTGGACCGGCACTTCCGGACTGTTGGCGTCCAGGAGCGTGACCTTGCAGGAGCCGGTCGTGACCTTACAGTTGGCCGGGTTCTCGATGAAGATGTAGAAAAACTCGTTGCCCTCGACCAAGGCATCTGTAAGGGTCTGCACCGTGATCGTCTTGCTGGTCTCGGCTGAGGTGAAGTTCAGCGTCGTGGCGCTGACACCGGTATAGTCTGAGGACAGGACAGTGGCGGTGTCAGGGGAAGTTCTCCACGTCACCGAGCAGGCCCCGCTCCCCAGCTTCGTGACAATGACGGAAAGGACATTCCCTTCCTTGACACTGGCCGTAGTCGGAACCGATATCCGGGGCGGTTCCGTGATGGTGATGACTCCGTTTGAATTTCCGAGGGTGCAATCCGTAGATCCGGCCAGACTCAGCTCGATCTTCAGCGTCTGGTCCGGATCGTCTTCCGTGTCGGCGATCGTGACCAAGGGGACGGTCACGACGGTGTCGTTGGCGCCGAATGCGACGGGCAGGAGGAAGCCGGTATAGTCGGTCGGCGTCACGGCGCTGACCCCAATGGTGCGTAGCTGTACGGTGCAGGCTCCGGCTCCTTCCTTGGTGACGGGGATCTGTAGGGTTTCTCCTTCCTTGACCGTCAGCGCGGGTGGAATGCTGACGACCGGCTTGACGGTCTGCGGAGTAACCTGGACGTAGTTGAGGTCGGCGGAGACTGGCAGGGCATGGCTATCGACCAGCGGGAAAGTCCAGCCGGAGACCTGCTCCATCAGGAAGGTTCCCGGATCGTAGCCATTGGGTTCTGTGGCGCCGAAACGCAGGCTAGCGACGGTCAATGTCGTGGACAGGGTCTTGCTGCCGACCTGTTGCTCTGCAATTTTGGTCCCGCCGCTGAACAGGGAGATCCGGTCCGTGCTATCGACCGTCATGAGGACGGTGACCGCGTCTCCACGTGGCGCTAGGTTGGACATCTCTAAAATCCTGGAAAAGTGAAGTCTGCGCTGGTCAGCCGAGGAAGCGGATATCGACCAGGGAACCGGCCCGCGGAGACTCGGGGAAGGCCAACTGGGTTCCCAAGACGCTGTAGGCGCTGACGGGCTGGATCACACCATCGACGGAGACGATGAGGGAGGAAGCCCCAGCCGTCACCGAGACGGGCATGGTGATGGTATTCGAAAGTGCTGAAAAGGCCGTTTCATGGGCCAGCGTCTCTGACGGCAAACCACGCACACTGACGATGGCATTAACGGGAGGTGCTTCGCTGAGGATCAATTGATCCAGCAGGATACTGTAGCTGCTTGGCGCCTGGACCACACCGTCCACTGCAACGAGCAGGGAGGCAGCCAGTCCGGAAATCTCCACCGGCAAGATCCACGATGTCTGGTTGCCGGTCCCGAGGCTTTCCATCAATCCGGTCAGAACGGAGATACCCCGAATGCTTACCAGGGAGCCGCTCGGCGGTGGATCGCTGAAAACAAGGGTATTGCCGGTCAAGGTATAGGCCGCAGCCGATTGGGAAACGCCGTCAATGGCAATGACGAGATTATAGCCTCCGGCATCCGTTTTGCTGTCGGGCAATTCCCAGGTCGTTTGTCCACCGGAGGCAATCACGTCCAGTGACAGCAGAGGACCTTCTCCGACCAGGTCGTAGTCGATCAGTCCGTTTCTGATCGAGACGCCGTTGACAGCCCCGACGATATCCTTTGCCATCCATAAGCGCTGGTTCTCGGGAGAGTCCTTCAGCCGCCTAAAGCGCACGCCCAGGGAATAGGACTGGCGCTGATACCAGGTTCCGGACGCCTTCAGGACATCTGCTGCCCTGACTGTTGCGGCAGTAGCCCCCGTGACGATGATCGGGGACGATGCCAGGGACCCGGCCTCGATCTGCACATGCGCGATGTCGAAGCCGCTGCCCGTCGATCCCGCCATGACGGTATCCCCGGAAGATGTCGCGCAGCAGATTTCCAGGGCTGCGGAGACACCTACACCACTGAACTGGTTGCGACACAGGGCAACCCAGTACCATTGGCTGCGAAACGGGTCCGCTTCAATGGACCATGAGATATCGCTTTCCGCCGTCGTGACGGTTCCTGAGCTGGACAGGGTCAGGATCAGTGACTTTGTTACGTTGTCCGGCGCCTTAACCGAGAGCAGGAAGTTTGTCCGGGAGACCGGCCGGATCAGGATCAAGGTGGTGAACTGGCCGGTCGGCAGGGCGCTGTTTGTGGACACCAAGGCGGTTGCCAGCTTGTGCTGGCTGGTAGAGGTTGCCTCCCTGAACTGGATAAGCTTCGTGCCAGTCGGCGTATCGCCATTGGTAACGATTGTGCGGGTTCCGCCAGTGGCTAAGAAGGCGGGATCTACGCTGTCGAACAGGCATTGCTGTGCCGCTGCCGGTTCAAGCAACAGGCCAGAGTTTCCTGGGGAAACGAAGTGCTGGCGGTTGGTGTTCGCCGCCACCTGGGTCCAGACGCCGGTGCTGTTGCGGGTCCAGGCCGGGGAAGCCCTGGTCAGGGTGAGGCCCTCCGGCAGGGTTGATCCAAAGTCCAGCTTGGTCGAGGCTGGGCCGCCCTCTGGGACCTTCCTCAGCAGCAGGACATCGCAGACGCCGTTGTCAATGGCCGCACCGGTGGCGCTGCTCAGGACGATCTTGAAGGTCTTGTCCTCCAGGAAGCCCCTCGGCATCAGGGAGATGGTGATGGTACCGGACATCTCCCCGACCGGGATGGTGAGGCTGCCCGTGCCGCCGACATAGTCCACCCCGGCCACGGCGGTGCCGTTGACCGTACCGTAGGTGACGGTGGTTCCGACTGGATCTCCGGTCACGACGACCAGCAGTGAGACGACGTCGTAGGAGGCTGTGATCGTCATCGTGGGCTGGATCGTGACGCCCGTTTTCTTGCCGGTGGTGAATTCCTGGGTCAGGTCGTCGGAGTAGGAGACGGCGGCATCCTGAGACAGAGCCTCTGACCAGTATTTGAGCAACCTGAGACGCATCGGCTCTGCGCCGAGGCCATTCGGTCCACTGCCGAGCCTCAACGTGGAAAGCGCGTTGGGAACGCTGACTCCGCTGTTGTCGTTACCAACCACCAGGCCGTCCTGGGTCAGCAGGGAGCTTCCGACCGCCAGGGTGAAGACAACCGTCCTCTCGATCCCGACGACTGGCGACGATGCCGTGATCGAAACCATCTGCTGGCCTCCGACCATGGCAGCCAGGGAAACGGTATTCAGGCTGTTCCTGAGGTCGATCTGATCGGTTCCGGAGATGTTCAAGATGGTTGCGGGGCTTCTGCCCAACGGCACATAGGTCAACCCGAAGGTCTTGGAGCCGGTTTCCACCCATTGGGCCGAGGAAGTCAGGACGTCTGCTGGCCTGGCAATCGGGTTCGTCCCCGTGTTGATAATGGGGGAAGTGGCTTCCGTACCGATCTCGGCACCGATATAGGCCAGGTAAAAGCCGCTGACGCCATCCCCAGCAAAGGTCTGAGACCCGGTCTGGTCGTGGAACCCGGCATTGAAGGCCGCAGTCGTGGTTCCGGCGCCAAAATTGTTGATGATGGTGATGCTATAGAACTCGTCGGTGTCCCTGCTGACCTCGGCGTGGATGATCCCGGCGCTGGAGACGACGATGCCGTTTCCCTGGAGGGATATCCGAACAGACGAATAGATGCCGGTCTTGTTCAGCAACAGGAAGGTGATGTCTGTATAGGAGCCGGTTGGCTTCATGACGGCGGTCAGTGCCACGGTGGTGTTGTCGGACAACGCCGTACCGTGGGTCGAGGTGCCGAAGAACAGGTTCCAGCCGTGAGTGGTGCTAATGGCATTCGGGACGTAGAGAACGGACCCGAGCCCAAATGGTGTTTGGACGCCGGTATCGATGCTGGAGACGGACTGAATGATGGTCGGTGTCGGCTGCCGCGTGTGGAAGAGAAGTTGGGTTCTTTCCGGCTCTATCAGGGTATAGGGGTGGGATAGGGTGACCGGATTGTACCAGGACCTCGGCGTGTCTGCGGGAAAGGCCACCCATCTGCCGGTGCTGTTGCGGCCCAAAGCAGTGCTGCTTGCCCGAGAGATGCTGAAGGACGATGGTAGGGCCGCACTGAAGTCGAAGGTGCTGTCCGCCGGTGGCAGCGGCGCTCCCGTCGCTTCCTGAAAGAACCACATCGCTCAGGTGCTTGCGGTGGCGATGGAAAATAGGAAATCCTCCGTTGTCACGGTCTGAGGAGACAGCTTCAGGCTCAGCCGGGACCCGGCCGGGACCTGCAACGGGTCCTGCGGGATGGTGTCGGAGACAATACCGGCATTGGCCGTTCCGGAAATCTTGGAGAGCAGGGTGTCATCAAGCTCTGCCCCCAGGAACAGCGTGAAGTTGATCTGTCCGCCAAAGCAGGTTGTCGTGATGTTGCTGATGCTAAACGGATGAGCAGATTGGAGCATCAGGGTGTAGATCTTATCCTTGGGCCGCTCGATCATACCGCTCAGGGTTCCGGCAACGCCGACGATGCGTTTCCCGGCCGTTGCCAGGTCTCCGCCGAGCTTCGGCGTCGGATCTGCCTGGAGACTGGCGATGCCGGGTGTCGGCATTGGCTGGCCGCGCCAGATCTTATCGCTTTCCAGCCGTAGAATATGGCCGGGAATAGCGTTGACGAGATCCGTGTCCGGACTGTCCGACAGTTTTTGGCGTTTTAAGGAGATGGTATACTGGCCGCTTGTTTCACCAGCCACAGTGAAGTGGTCAATGTTGAACAGGATCGTGCGGAAGCGCAGTGCCGTGGCAACTTTGTCGGCGTAGATGCGGACCACGTTGGTTCCGGCAGCGCCGATGTTCTCCCCGATGTTGGCCTCGCCGCCAGTAGTACCGCCACCGCCGCCGGTGCCGCTGCCGCTGATCACGATGTCGTTGAGATCCCGGACGACGGTAACGCCGTTGATGCCGCGCAGGCCGTAGGTGTTAAGGGTGGTTCCAGTCTTCGGAGCGGCGATGGAGACTGACGCGGTGTTTGCCAAACTGCCCAGCGTGTTGACTTCACCGACTGGCGGTACTGTGATGGTCAGCCGATCGCTGTTTTGCGTCAGAGTTCCGTTGACAACCTGGATGCCGCGGAACTGGTGGGCTCCGCTGGCATTGGCTCCAGCATAAATCAGTCCGGTATCCGCACTCTGCGCCGCCATGTTGACGAGGGTGATGCTCAGGGCAGCAGGTGACGAGAAGCCGTAACTGCCGTCCGCCAGCTTGGTCAGAACCTGCCCGGTCAGAGCGGTGGACGAGTTGAGATCCTTGATGCTGGAGACCGTGATGCTGGCAGCACCCCCTATGCCGCTTCCCAGGTTCTTGGTCATGTCGGCATCGATGTCATAGATCGCCCGGCGGACGATCATGGTGGCCTCAACGTCGTTGGGTCCCGGAACTGCGTACCCTCTGGGCGTAAAGTCGGTGTGCAGGAGATAGTAGACGCCGACTTTTGAAATGCCCTGGTAGGCAGCGCTCAGGACAATCTGGTCCTCCGCCAACACGGCTGCGACGGTATAGGTGACACCCTCGTCCCTGACCGTGAACCAGTGACCGGGTTCGATGCCGGAGGTAACCCAGGTCGTACCAAGACCGAAGATAGTGGCAGAGTTGGTCGTGACCGTCACGGTGCCGGTGCGGTATTGCGCCATAGCCTCAAGGCTCCAGAAGTAGGGAAATCCGCGCGAGGCGCGGCTGTTGGCTCAGACCTGTCTGGCCTTGGGAACGGTGGGCGGCTTGTCACCCAGAACGTCGAGGATTACCTGGGTCTCTGACACGATTTCGGAAATTGCCTGCTGGTGCAATGCCTCTCCAATCCTGATCTTGGCCCCCATGGTGATTTCCTCGATCAGGGCGGAGACGCCCTTCCAGGCTGCGTCCATGGCAACCCACATCGAGGCGAGGTCTACCATAGTGGCGGCGGACAGGCCGGTCTCTGCCGCCAGGTAGGGATATCCGGAGGCGTCCGGCTCTCCCCCGGCATCTATTTCGGCCAGGAAGCGTTGGGCTTCCTCGCGTTTGTCCGCATAGATCTGGTACTTCTCCAGGGTGGCAAAGCGGGCGCGAACCTCATTGGCCTTTTGGTCGATCTCGACCTGCCCCCGATATCTCAAGAGGGCCGTGTTCTTGCTTGCGGTTATCCGGATCAATGGCCGAACTCATAGGAGAAGTCTGTTGAAAAATCGCTGTTTGCCGCGCCGACCGGGGAGATCGCGGTGATCTGGAAGGTAAGCGGCAGAAACGGAAACTTGCTGATCTGGATTGTATAGACGCCGATCGTGTCGGCGGAAAACTCAAATCCGCCGCCGGTGACGGTTTCCGTGACGGTCTCAACTAGGGGGTCAGGATCGTCTATTACGATTGTGCAGGGATCGTGGAGGCCGCTGATCGTGACAAAATCGACGCCGTTGGCGGCGACGGTTGATCTGTCTATCTTATACGGGACAGGCGGCCTTTCCTGGATCTGAGGTATGCCGTCCTGTATTGAGACATAGTGGATTTGCGGATCTGAGGCAACGTCGAGGACACCATAATCGCTGCCGAAGGATGCCAGGGTATTCGCAATGATGACATCCTTGTGAATGGCTTCGCAGGCATGATAGGTCCCGTACTTGATCTCCCCGGTGGATTTCAAGTAAATCGTGAGATTGAACGAAATATCTGTCACTTGCGATATTCCACAGCCAGGATCGTACTGGATAAGATATTGCCTGATGTGGTGCTTACGACCTTGATTGTATGGGAGCTTCCTCCTGCCCAGGCGATCACGAAGTTCATCGGAATGGCATAAGGACCCGTGCCGGTATAGGTATTTGATATCACATTATTGCCATCTAGCGACAGTTGGATCGTATCTGTGCTCTGTGTAAGACCCGGCGTCGTGGTATAGCCACCGAGAATGACGCGAGCTATCGCGTGGATGGCGGTCAAGGTGTTTTGACCGGCGATACCGGTCCCTTGCGGCGTCCAGTTCAATAGTCCACCGCTGTTGGAACTGGCGACCTGGGTTATCGAACTGTTTCCGATGTTCGCCGATCCGGCAACCTCGACACCGAGTCCGTTGGCAGTCAGGATGGCCTTGCCATTCATGTCATAGACATAGAGCCCGTCGAGTTCCTTGGCCGCAGTTTTGTTCGGTCTGCCGATCAGAACTCTTCTGACACCAGCAGGCTTCTGACCGTCATAGAAGGCGAGATGCCGGTATCCATCCCTGGACTCAATCGTAATGAACCCGCCGCCATCGGCCCTGTCACCAACATCGATGTATTTTGAATTGATCATGCCGCTGGAAATGCGGTCTGCCGACAGGTTGGTGATGAAGGCGTTAAGAATAGTGCCGTTAGCAATATGAGCATCGTTGATGACGCCTTGGGAGATCTGGGCCTTCTGCGTGATCAGGTTGGTGGCGCTGAGCTGGGTCGCGGTGATCGAGTTTGCCTGGATGCGGTCCGCCGCGATTGTCCCCGTCCTGATGGTCGATCCATCGATCACGGTTCTGGCGTATGTCATCTTGAGCAAGGCACCGCCAAGATAGGTTCCCAGGACGACTGAGTTGTCCGAGGCCGTCATATTGGCGTCGGTTGTTCCGCTGATGATGCCCGATCCAACCTTCCAGAACAGATAGTCGGTACCACCCTGCCAAGTCCAACTACCCGCAGAAATGCTCTCCGTTGCATGCTGTCCGGCGATAGAACCTGGATACTTGATGGTTCCAGCGGTCCAGATGACGCGTGCCTCTTCCTTGATCGCGGTGAACTCAATGCCAACCAGCTCAACACCGCGGAGACCAATTACGACCTTATTGGCGCTGATGGTTGAGGCCGCGATGTTGCCGCCATCGATCTTGGTCTGGTCCGGCCCGTACAGCATGCTCTGGAGGGTTGTGCCGCCGGACAGGATGATTTTTCCCGGCAGGATCTGGGTGGTGCCTTTGTTGATCATTGCCGCAGGATCGCCGGTCGCCTGGGTAGCCGCAGACAGGGTCTGGCCAGTGCCACCGATAATGACCTCTCCGGACAAGATGCTGCCGGCTACGATCTTTTTGGCGTCAAGGCTTAGGATCTTGGCATCGTCGATGGCGCCATTGGCGATAATGGCGTTGGTAATGCTGAGTTCCTGGTAGTCCGCCTCCTCGACCTTTTTCGTCTTTCCGCCGATGCCACCACTCAGCGAAGCCGGGAAGAAGGCGCTCATGTTCCTCGACCGGTCCACCGCCCTGATCCAGTAGTAGACCTGCTGGCCGCCTGCTAGTCCTTCCCGAATGAAGGTGGTGCCGGTCGCATTGCCGATATAGACAGCCTGAGAGCGGTCGTTGGCCGGAGCCTCATGGATTTCCATGTGACTGAAATCTGGATCTGGATGCTGAGACCACTTGAGCCAGATCGACTTGAAGGTTGGCGTAATGATCAGATCGGTTGGGGCAGATGGCGGTGTGTCGTCTGCCGCGACGAGGTGGCTGACCTCAGCACTATAGCTAGAAGCGTTGGACTCCTTGTCGTGGGAAGCCAAGCGCACCCGGTAGGTAGTTCCGGCCTGAACGATCCAGGTGTAGCGCGTCTTGTTGGTCTGGTAGTACAGGAAGTTTCCACCTTCCTCTGCGATCTCGACCGCGTATCCCGTCAGGTCCCCTTCCGTGTTAGCAGTCCAGGTCGCTTCCAGTTCGTAGAATTTGGTGCCGTCCTCTGCGGTCTTGACGCTATCCGTCAGGGACAGGCCGGTCGGAACAGCGGGCGGCAGGAAGTCGGCTGGGGCAACACCGACAGACCTGACCTTGATCTCTGCGGAAAGATTGAGGTTGGTCTTACCAAAGCTGTCATAGGCGGCGACCTGTACAAAGCGGTCCACCTCGACCGGTGTCTGGATCACGATGAAGCGGTTTGGACCGTCATAGACGACGGTTTCCGGCCCTGCCTTGACGCCGGATTTGTCGCTCATGTAGACCAGGGTGCCTTCCCAGTCCAAGTCCTTCGGTTCATCGAACTTGATCATGATCGAGCCGAAACCGCCCATCACCTCCAGGCCGGTAACGGCAGCGGGGGCCGGGTTCTGTACCTCGATCGCAGCGGGCAGGCTGTAATTGCCCCAGCGGTCGCGCATCACCACTTCGAACTTGAAGGCACGGTGGGGACCGCCGGGAGCCTGGCTGTTGACGTCGAACGAGAACATGTAGCGGTTGATCGGCGTGTGGTCGACGAAGACCAGGACGTTCTTGGTATTGTAGACACGGATTTCGTAGTCCCGGAACACACTGTCCAGGAAACCGGCGCCGACCGCCGGTTCCGCGCCGATATCGTAGGCCCCGCTCAGGCCAGTGCCGCGCCAGACAAAGACCGGGTCACGGCCCTTGAAGTCGTGATCGTTACCTTGGTTTTCAATTTCCAGGCCGGTCGGCCGGATCAGGGTGATCGGGGAGTTGTCCGGGATGAAGATATCTAGGATGGCCGGACGGCTCTCAACCTGGGCCAGATTGACGGCCTGGACGTGGAAGGTGAAGGTCCCGGAGGTTTCACCGTAGATCGTGTGCGTAGAACCGCTGACATCGGCAATGGATTGGAAATTGCCGTTGTTGCGCCTGTAGCGGATCGTGTAGCTCTTGACGTAGGCGTCCGGGCTGGGGTCCCAGGACAGTTGCAGGGCGGTAGTAAAGCCGCCGGAGGTGTTGACGTATTGCCGATCGACCCGGACGTTGGCAGGCGGCTGGACGATGCCGGGGTTGGGAAGCTTGGAGACCGGCGGCAGCTTGATGTTGATGCCACGCTCGACCCTGGCGTAGATTGTCGGATCGTAGGGTACGGCGGCGATGGTGTATTCCAGGTCGCCATCGTCGGAAACGCCCATGACGCGGAACTGGCGCGGCCTGAGGTCGCTAACCTCCAGGACCCAGGAAGCTTCCGGCATAGGGGACAGCGCCAGGGCCTTGTCGAAGGAAACGCTGCGGGTGGTGCCGGGAGAGGTGGTGACCTTGGCCTGGGCCACGGTGCCGTCTGGCAGCGTGACGTGCAGCGTATAGCCCTTGCCGCCCTGGATGGTGATATCACGGTCGAGCACGGCGCCAGAGGTAGAGGCGCTGACGATACGCCCTCCCAGGTCTGCCCCAACAATGCTCTTTTCCGTCATGACAATGACGTCGCCGGGCTGGGCGTGCAGGTGGTCTATGCTCGCCTTATAGGTAAGGGTGTCCCCCAGCTTGCCGGTCTCTATGTACCACTTACCAAGCCTCTTTGCCTGACCCTTCGACTTACACGCGAAAGCGGTAATACTTTCTGGTTGCCAGCCATATTTCTTGATGAGGTCGAAGTCTTCGTAGATCTCCATGTTGGGCCGGTCAAGATCGTCTGGGTCGAGATAGCTGACCAGGGCCACGGTCTTGATGGCGCGGACCGCCGGACCGGAGAACTCGAAGCCGCCGATTGTCTGGCTGGCGGTGACGGCGAACAGGGGATCTCTGGGAGCGTCGGCCACGACGGTGACGGCACCGGCGGCCCAATAGGCCATGGCTCTGAATGACGAGGCCAACGCGTTAATAATCGCGTAGGCTTCCTGGCGGGTGTTGTGATTGAAGTGCGCTTCGAAGCGCGGCTCCAGGATGTCTGAGCCGTCCGGGTTCTTGTAGCCGCTGGGAACCTTCTCGTCGCAGTACCGGCCGCAGGCGTAGATGGCGCCGCTGTCGACGGCGCTTTCCGGTAGGTCGCATCCGGCGCGGTGGGTCAGCAGGGCTCGGAACAGGTATGCTGGATTGGACGTGAAGGCGTTCTTCCAGGCTCCGTTCCATACCCCGTTGTAGGTCCGGCTGATTGGATCGTAGTTGGATGGCACCTTGACGATCCAGGTATCCCAGCGGCTGGTGACGGTTGGCATCGAACTGCCAAACAGCTTGCCGTCGAAGGTCAGGGCCAGCAGGGCGGAGTTTGGATACCGCATCTTGCGGTCGATGATCTCGGTATAGGAGGACCATGACATCCCGTTGTTCAGGCTGGAACGGTCGCTGTCTGGCGTCATGCGCTCAACCATGACATCCCAGGGACCTTCTCCGGGAAGGCCGAGGCGGTACTGTTCCTCGTAGGTACTGACCGTCTTGCCGATGATGGCGATCGGGTATTCCGCTTCCCAGAAGGAACGGCCCTGCCTACGAATGCGGATCACGAAGTCTAGGCGGGTGCCCCTGGCGTCACCAGTCTTGACGTTTTGGTCAACCAAGGCCGGGGTTGAGATAACGACCCGGATAGCATTGGCATTGACGTTGGTGATCGAGCGTATGGCCGGACTGGAACGCTTGATTTCGACCGGCAGGCCAACATCACCGGAGTGTGTATTCTCGACCGCCGGGAAACCCTCGATCCAGGACTGGTCCGGGGTTCCCACCCGATAGTCCCACGTGACACCCTGGAAGTTCAGCGTGCCGTCCGCATTCATCAGCGGTGTGTCGTTGAGGAAGATGTTCTTGGCACCGTTGGCATAGCCACCGACGATCCCCTGAAACGGCCCTTCTCCCAGGCAATAGAGAATACGCCCGGTGGCGCGACTCTGTAGGGTGTTTGGGTCTTCAACCGGAGGCGGTGGAGACTTTGGTGTGTCGCCACCCTTGGCCCCATGGGCACGGGAGACATGGAGCGTGCCAGGCTTGAGTTCGTCCGTGATGCTCATACCGGTATTTTCTCGACCGTGACGCCAGCGCTGATGACAATACCGCCGAGGATGTTACGGCCGCCGCAGATCGGGACCGGGTGGCCCTGTTCAACCACGTTGACGGCACCGCCCAGCAGAAAGCTGGGACGATCCTCCGGCCTCTCCTTCTGGCTCATGTCCGGCGACTTGGGCGTGGGCGTCAGCAGCATGGCGATGCCGCTCAACGCCATGGAGGCACCGATCATGGCAACAGAGCCCCACCCGGCGGCTCCCATGCCCAGGGCCGTGCCGGTGGCCCCCAGGGCGAAGCCGCCGGTTGCCACGGCCGCCACCGCCAGGATAGCCACACCGATGATGATCTTGCCAGTGCCTCCCTTGGCGCCGCTAATGGTCGGGATGATGTGGATAGAGTCCTTCTCCGGGAAGATCATGGGCAGTTCCTTCTCTTCCAGGTGCCGCCCCTTCCGGCGCGAGCCGACGATCACCCGGTAGCTGCCCTTGGCGATGAAGGCCGGGAAGTCCGGGAAGTTGGCGACGAGCAGGCGCACCGCCTCTGCCGTGCTCTGGCAGTAGAATTCGAAGGGACCACCAAAATTTTCCCTAAGGTTGCCATGTAAAAATACTTTTCTCGGCATAGTTGCACCTCAGAAATAGCTGGACAGTTCGATGGGCGGCAGCGGCGGCAGGCCCTCGAAGCTGCCGTGCCGCAGTGCCTGGACGGCGTAGGGGCGCCAGCGGCCGATCGGCTCACGGACGCTGAGCATCTGCTGCGGGTGGTGGTACATCAGGCCGTCGTCGAGGATGATCACGGCATGGTTGGGAACCGGTGAGCGCAGTTGAGCTAGAACCACGTCTCCCGGTGCCACCTCGTCCATCTCTATCTTGATGAATCCGGCCTTCTCGAAGTTGTCCTCGTAGAGGTTCCCACCGTCGCGCCACCAGTTCCAGTCGCGCGGGCAGTCCGGCAGCTTGATGCCGTAGATCTGCCAGTAGAAGCTCAGGATGGCGTTGCAGCAGTCGGTCACCTGAGGGATGAACTTGCGGCCAAGCAGGGGGGTATCCAGGACGAAGTCACCCCAGTAGATCGGGTCCTCGGCTACGCGGTTGATCACGCCGATCAGTCCCCAGGTGCATTTGGTCGCGATCTGCTGCTCCATGTCTGTCTTGGACGGACCGATCAACGGGGCCTCAATCTCACCCTTGCCGTAGCACTCTGAATGGATGATGGCGGACACCTTGCAGTTGCCGTCATCATCCAGTGTTGCATACTGGAAGTCGTCCTCCTCGGACAGACAGAATGTCTCTGTGGGGGTAGTTGAGACATTTTTTAGCGGTATATACTCACCATCTAAGGTTATAACGCCGACACACTCGTTCGGGTACTCTGACTCTGCATGACGCATGGCCGCAGTGGAAGCGGCGGGGAACATTTCGGGCATCAGGGGGTCCTGAACTGTGGCAGGCGGCGGAAAACGCGGCCAAGTTTGGCAAATCTTCTCAAGGTTTTTCTCCAGGAGATTTGCGAAACTTGAAACGCTAAGTGATTGAAATTCCTCAATTCACCAAAAGCTACAGCTTTCTGTTAGCTTTCTCTCAGCTTAAGCACTTAAACTTAAACGTAAGTAAGAAAGAAAGTAACCCCCCCTTAATCCCCCTCCAGGGGGAAAATTGTAAGGAGAGGTGTTGACAATTAAACAATGATGCTCCATGTTTAACCTATGTTGAACGCAACCCGTATCCGCCTCCACCCAACTCCTGCACAGCAGCAAAAACTTGCTGTGCAGTTCGGCTGTGCAAGGTGGGTATGGAACAACGCTCTCGATCTGACGCAGCAGACCTACCGGGAAACAGGCAAAGGGCTTGGCTATCATGCGCTGAATCTTCGACTCCCTGACTTGAAGAAAGAGTTTGAGTGGCTGAAAGATGCGGATAGCCAAGCGCTTCAAATGTCTTTGATGAATCTGTCCGCATCGTTTGATAACTTCTTCGCCAAGAGGGCAAAGTACCCTCGCTTCAAGTCGAAGCACGGTCGTCAGTCTATCCAATATCCGCAGCGGGTGAAACTGGACGGAAACCGCATCTATCTGCCGAAGGTTGGTTGGGTGAAGTGCATCGTTCATCGTGAGATCTTGGGCAAGATCAAGACGGTGACGATCAGCCGGAACGCCTGCGGTCAGTTTCATGCGGCTGTCCTGACTGATGACGCCATGCCCCTTCCGTCCGTCAGCACCGAAGGCAATGCCCTCGGTATCGATGTTGGGTTGATCGATCTGGCGGTGACCAGCGACGGTTCCAAGTTCGCCAACCCCCGCCACATCAAGGCGGCGGAACGCAACCTGAAGCGCAAACAGCGCAAGCTGGCGCGCAAAGTGAAAGGCTCCAATAGCCGGGCCAAGGCACGCCGCCTTGTCGCCCGCGCCCATCAACGTGTCTCTGATGCGCGGCGCGATCATCTACACAAAGTCTCCCGCAAGTTGGTCAACGAAAACCAAATGATCGTTGTGGAAGACCTGCATGTGAAGGGCATGGTGAAGAACCCCAATCTGGCGAAGGCGATTTCCGACGCTGGATGGGGAACGCTAACCCGCTTCATCGAATACAAGTGCGAGCGTGAGGGGAAAGCCTTCATCAAAACCAACCGCTGGTTCCCATCCAGCAAGGCGTGTTCCGCGTGCGGACACGTTTGTGACAGGATGGGTTTGGAGGTTCGGCATTGGACCTGCTCTCACTGCGGCGCTTCGCATGATCGGGACGTGAACGCCGCGAAGAATATCCGCGACGAAGGATTGCGTATGTTGGCCTCGGGAACCGGGGCTTCTGCCAGTCGAGGGACGATAAGTCGGAGAAAGAAGCTAGCTTCTAGATCCGCACGTGCCAATGAAGCTGGAAGCCCATCCCTTTAGGGGTGGGAGTGTTCACCTTAAGCACTTAAACTTGCTTCCGGTATCTCCAGATGGTCCGAAGCAAAACGACGTAAAGTACGATAACGATCTTGAACAGCATATCCAATCAACTTCTGCCCATCCCAATTCCCGGAAACGCGCCCATGGGAAGTGGAGCGAACTGACCAAAGCGTAAGATACAATCTTCAATTCCCTTCCCGCACTTGTCGAGAGCAGGATTGCTTACCTTTACACCATCCTCGTTGTAATAAGAGTTTCCAGCGAAAGGGCAGGTTGCTCTCGAATAATCAAACTTACTACCATTCCAGGTACGATACCGCCACATGCAAACACGTTGTGTTGCTGGGCGTCTTGGCACCATATCCCCCCAGAGATCGAGCCCCGTGGACAACTCCCACTCGATAATGCCGGTCGAGGTGTTATGCCGGGTCTTGCGCTGGATCATGTAGATTTCGGGTGGGAAGTAGCTGTCGTAGGGGGTGGCGCCGTTGTCCAGGTTATCTTCGTAGACCTGCCAGCGGGTAACGCGGGCGCGGCGCAGGTCATCCAGGGAGATGATGCTGGCGATGATAAGCTGGGTGGCGGGCATGGACAGGGTTGGGGTCGGCTGTTCTCCGCGTCCCTGCTTCTCGAAGCCGCTGGCGGTGATTGGCAAGGGCTCGTAGGTAACGCCTTTCCAGACTGGCTTTTTGCTTCCCAAAACACCGGGGGTAAAGTGGTAAACGCCGCCGCCAAGTTCGGACATGTTGATGTCGAAAAGATCGATCAGCGTTCCGGGCGTGAGTTGTTGGGAACGGGCAAGAGGTGCTGGCATTTTTAAAGTATTTCCTCGATCTTACGTGTCATCCCACGATGTCCACGACTTCCTGGAAGCTCAGGGTCATTCGGTCGTGCGTCCGGCTGATGGCCTCCCGCGTCCATCTTTTGCAGATGAACTTCTTCGGCGTCGTATGGCGAGGCGGAAGCCACCAGAACCAATCGACGCCACCATGAAGGGCCAGGAATCCCTCGACTATATTGGCGTTCTGGATCGTAATGGCATTAATCGGGATCTCCCAGGTCTGGAGGTCCGCGTTCATGCCGCGCTTCATGCGCAGGCTGTATCCGTTGTCGTCGAAGCGGATTTCCGTGATGCGGGGTTCACGGGTTTGAGTCGGCGCGTAGGAGACCTCCGCGACGTTGAACGTCTGTGCCATTGGTTAGAACCCGGACTGATTGCGAATGCCACCCGGCCGGAAGGCGCGGTTGATCCGTTCATCGACCATGCCCTGCATCTCCCGGACGATGCCCTTGCCGAATTTTTGTCCCTGCTCCTCCGTGGCTCCCTGAGGCTGCGTAACGTTGATGGTGGGAGACAGGACCACGGTGTTGCTGTTTGCGGCGCCAGCGGGTGCCAGACTGGCCATTTGGGCGGGTGTGAAAACGCCTTCGTCCCGCTTGAGGATCGCAGGCATCTCCCCGGCTTTGAGGGCTGGTTCCTTCGCCGCTCCCGGCTTGCCTGTATGGAACCGGGGGGCCGTGGAGAAGGTCGAGCTTGGCACGGATCTGATGGGGGCCGTATCCTGTCCCACGATGCCACCGGTGTGGAACGGCATGCCGCCACCCATTGCCATGCCACCGGCCATCGCGCCACCACCAGCCATGGCACCACCCATGAACATGCTATTCAGACCCATGGCGAGCGGGATGGTGATGGCCTGGCGGACAGCCATACGAGCAAGATCCGCCGCGATGGATTTTGCCATCGAGGCAAAGGCTTCCTTGACGCCCTTGGTCCCGGTGATGATGTCCACCAAGGCATCCTCGAACGACATCAAACCGTCATGGGACAGGGAGCGCATCTGTTCGTTAAGCGTCAGGCCGCTGTCGGCAAGGCCACGCAGGGAGTCGTTCTGGCGGTTGAGTTGGTCCGTGGCAACAGCCGTATCACCGGCCAACTGGATCATCTTCTGACTATACTCGTCGGTGGCCGCCCCGTTCTGCTCAATCAGTTGGGCTTCCATCTGGAGTTCGGCGCTGCGCCGGACATAGGCTTCACCGAGCAGGCTGAGGGCACCCGTCTGGTTCTCGATGGCAACGATGCCGCGCTCTGAGCTGCCGATGGCCCGTTCCTGGGCATCGCTGTATTCGGCTATCGCCCGATTACCGCCACTCTCCACGAAGGCATCTGCTCCCTTGGTGTTGCGCGGAGTTCCCTGAGAGCGCAGTTCCTGTTCCGCCTGAAGCTCTCCCAGCCTGCGGATGCGCTCAACGCCGACCAGCTTGAGGGCTTCACGCTCCTCGTTGAGTTCATCAATGGTATCCCGGTTGGCGCGGGTGCCTTGGGCAATCTCCTTCTCCTGGTTGGCCCTGAGGCGCGCCGCCATCAGTTCTTCCAGGCTTCTGATGGCTTCATCGTTACCGACGACACCAAGCTCGATGGCCCGCTGCCTGGCCTCCTGAGCGAGGGCTTCCATGTTGGCTGCTTCGGCACTCTTGAGTTCTGCCTGCGCCATCGCCTCGATCTGGCTGATCTCATCCCGCAGATCCATCTTGGCACCCTCGAAGGCGGAGGCCGTCTTGGCGTCGTACAACGTGCCGATCAGTTCTTCCAGCTTGGCCTTCTGCCCGGCCGTCAGCTTCTCGGACAGGGCATGGACCTGGTTCATAATGGCCTGCTTGCGGGTCTGGTTCTCGACCGCCGCGGCACCTTCGTTCTGGGCCGAGGCCAGTTCCCGCTCAGCCGTGATACTTTCGGACAGTTCCCGAAGCTTTTCTCCGTAGATGTCCTGTGGCCCGGCGCGGCCGACCCGATTGCCCTGATTAATCTTGAACTGCTCGACCGATTCCCGCCCCTTCAGGGCGACGTATTGCTTGTCCTCTTCGGACAGATCCTTCATCTCGACATTGCCGAGCTTGCTGCGCAGTTCGATCAGCCCTCTGAGTTCACCCGCCTCCTTGGCCTTTTTCTCGGAGCGACCGCGCTCCAGGGCCGCCAGCTTACCCATGGTATCGACCTGGAGTTCCAGGGCGGCGTTCTCCCGCTTGCGCTCCTCCGTGGTCTTGGCGACCTCCTGGCGGGCACCGGCCTGAATAGTCGCCTGAACCTCGGCGTTGAACTTAGTTGGCCTCTCGTCATCTGGATTGATGCCTTTGGCCCGGAGGTTCTCTGTTTCCTGGAGAGCGCCGAGAAGGGCGATGCGCGGCGTTCCGGCTTCGTTGACCAGGACATTCGTCCGGCGCTGCTCATCCTGGATATTCTGATCAATCTCGGCACGCCGGGCTGACAGCATCTCAGATTTGGCGGCCTCATCATGGGCCTGGGCCAGCCTGAAGATTTCGTCTGCCGCAGCTCCGCTGATGCGGATACCGGCTTCCACGGCCTTGTTACGGGCTTCCTGGGCTATCCGCTCGGTGTTGGCGGCATCACCGCCCCGGTTGTGGGCACTGGACAGGGCATCCAGGTCCGCAATCGACTGACGCATCTCCTGGAGGACCGGACCGGCGGCGACCTGCTCCTTGACGTCGCGCAGTTCCTGGTACTTGGCCTTGAGCTGTTCCAGGCCCTCTGCGCTGACCTTGCCGTCGAATTCCTTGATCTTGGAGGCCATCTCCAGTTCGGACTTGATCTCGGCGGCAGCGGCGGCACTGCGGGTGAAGGCTTCCGCCAGCTTTTGTTGCTCCGAGATCAACCGTTCGACTTCCGCCAGGGACTTGCGCAGGTTGTCGGCCATCGGGGTGTCGTTGATGGCGCTCTGCGTTCCGGCATTGGTCATCCCGCCGGTAAAGCCGGTTTGGCCGACCATCAGGGCACGTTGGGCCGCGCGTTCCCTCTGGCGGGCAAGCTCCATCTCCCGCTTCTGCTTCTCGATGCTTTCTCCGGCGCCCATGCCGAACATACTGGCGATATCGGTTCCGAGACCGCCAAACTCGGCGCCGAGGCCGGTGGCGGCCATGGCTTCTTCGTACTTGCTGAGTTCCTTGGCCTTCTTGATGTTGTCGTCGTAGCGCTTCTGTTCTTCCCTGGCTCGGTCCCGGATGGCGGTGATGGCGGCACGGTGCTCGGCGATCTCTTCCTTGTTGCCAGATGGTGTTGCCTTAAGCTTCTCCTGGAGGGACTTCAGCTCCTTCATCGCCTGATTGTGTTCAAGCTGGGCCTTGGTCGCCTGGCTCACCGACTTACTGTAGACATAGATCGCAGCCGCTCCGGCCAGCGCCACGGAGGCCAGTGCGAACAGCGGATTGAGCATCATGAAGCGGGCGAGCAGGGCGAACTGGACGGCAAGCTCTCCGACCGCCGCCGCAATGCCCATGACCCAGCGCGTCACGCCGATACCGACCAGGCCGATGAACGCCGCCTTGGTCAATTCTGCATTCTCGACCAGCAGCTTGAAGCCTCCGATCAAGGTATCCACGGCACTCTTGAGCGCCCCTCCGAGCTGGTTGGCGGTTTCCTTGCCGATATCGCTTTTGAGGAAAGTCGAAAGCTCGTCCGCGCCGTCCGCCAGGGCCTTGAGGAAGCCGCCATTGGCAATGGTGGCCTTGATCTCGAACAGGGCGTTGTTGAAGCGCGTGAAGGCAGCAGTAGCAGTATCGACCTTATCTCCGGCAATCGCAAAATCACCCCGGATGGCATCACCAAAAACGGCGAATAGACGGTCGGCGCTGACCGCACCATTCGCCATCGCTGTGCCAAGTTCTTGAGCACTCATACCAAGTGACTTGGCGGCAATGGCGAATGCACCTGGAAGTTGTTCCGCGAGCTGACCTTTCAGCTCTTCGGACATTATTTGCCCTTTTGAGGCAAATTGTTCTAAAGCTTTAAAGGCTCGTCCGGCCTGTTCCGGACTTCTGCCGAGCAGGGCCATGGCCTGGGCGACGGCGAAGAAACTGTCCTTGGCCTTGTCAGCATCGACATTGCCGCCCTTGATGGCTGCCGTGAAGTTGACGTATTCCTTGCCGGTGTGCTGGAGGTCCACACCAAGGCGATCCGTTTCGGTGCGCAGCCGCTCCATCTCGACCTTGCCCTGCGCGCTGGAGCCGGTGGCGACGTCGAGGCCCTTCTGTAGGTTCTCCATCTCCATGCCTGCCTTGGCGATGCTCTGTCCGACCGCAACGATACCGATCCCGGCGATCATGCCGTTCATGCTGGTGAACGAGGCGCCAACCTTGCCGAAGGCTTCTGACAGCTTCTGCGCGTGCTTGACCGCCAGGCTGGTATCGAAGACTGGCATTGCCAACCGGGACAGCTTCTTCATCGACTGTTCTATGGCGACAGAGGCGTCATAGGTCGATGCCCTGGAAGTGGCCAGCCGCTGGGTTACCTGCCTCCGGGTTTCCGGCATCGGGCCAACGAATGCTGGGGAACTGGGCGGTGCCACCATGGACCGGCGTTGCTGCTCTGCACGCGCGGTCTGGGACTGGGCCTGTCGAGAAGCACGGTCCCTGGCCCGGTTCTCCGCTTCTGCCCGAATAGCCGGGGCCGCCGTCTGGGCCGCGGTCGGTCCGCTGGCGGGTGCCCGCGTGGTGGTGACGCCCCGCTTGGCTCCCAGCTTGTCAAGCGCTCCCTGAGTCCGCTCAGCCTTGTCGGCAAGCTTCCCCAGCGCCGCTTCCAGGGCCGTGATGCCGGAAAGGGCCTTAGAGCCATCGACCAGAAGCTGAAGATGGGCGTCTCTCTCTGTCATGCGGGCGGCACCTCAGGGGACTTGTCTCTATCGCCGAAACGCTCTCCGGGAACCTTCCCGGCTGGGAACTGGAGCAGCGCGTTCATCAGGTTGCGGCTCATCTCGGGGTCCGGCCCGGCTGCCGTCTCAACGGCTTCCTTGGCTTTGACCTCGATCTGGCGGGATTTGCGGTAGGGCGCCAGCATCTCGGACAGGCGGGGCATGTCCTTGACGCGGCTGAAGTAGCCGACATGCCAGGCGGTGTGCATGAAAAGCTCATTCTCATCGAGCCGGATTTCGTTATAGGCTTCGACGCAGAGCCGGGTCTCGAAGGGGGTCTGTTCCCAGAATGCGGCAGTCGGGACACCGGCCCGGTAAGCCGTCCTGAGGACGCCACTCACCCCTTTGTCGCCGCCTTCCTGGGAGGGTTTTCCGCTTCAGGCTCCTTCTGCTCCTTCTCCGGAGGCAGCTTGGCGCCGAACCAAGAGTAGTTGATCATGTCAGAGACCTTCTCGATCGCAGGCTCGATCGCCGGAGCCTCGTCCATGATCCTGTCCGGCGTCATGTCGTCATGGCCATGCAGACAGATCGAGATGATAGTCGCCAGCGTCTTGACGTCCATCAGGTCGTAGCCATCGGGATAGAGTTCCCTGATCTGGGCGATACCATGCCAGTTCAGGCGCATGACGTAGGTGGCGCCGCCGATCTCGATCGGAACGGTGCCACGGACAGGGTTGTCCGTCTTGTCGGGCAAGGTTTGTCCCTCAGGAGGTTGAAACGAAAAGGAAAGCAAAGATCAGCGGACAGCCATACGACGGCGCAGGGCAGACCGGAGTTGACCGTGGAGATGACCCCGAACCCGCTTCGGCATCCGGACCCACAGTTCAGACAGCCTGACGGCTTCCTGGTGCTCGGCAGCCGTCGCCATCAAAGCCTCATCAATGGCTTCCCACAGTTCCGGATATCCAACTTCGGAAAGCCACTTCGAAGCGGTCGTCATCGCGGCCTCATCTCGCGTAGGCATACAGTTTCCAGGCGGGCATCACGAAGACATAGTGATGCTCGACGCCGCTGAACATCTCAGCCGGATCGAGATCGCAGGCCACCTCAACCACGGCATCCCGAAAATCCTCATCGTCGGTCGGCGGCACAATGTCAGTGATTGTGGCAGCCCGGCCGAAATAGGTCACCCGCTGTTCCAGTCGGTACGGCAGGATCGGGTCCGCCGCGACCATGGTATTCTCCATCGTCATCGCCATGATCCGGTTGCCATCCTCGCCGCGCTGATCCATCAGGACGCGATAACTGAAGTCAACAGGACCGCCATAGACATCATGGACGGTCCCGAGACCCTTGGGGTCACCATGGACGACGGTGACCCGCTGACCGAGCAGGAACTGGGACATCACTTGTCCGCAGCCCCTGGCTCGATGTAGATCCGCGCCCTGACCATGCAGTCCTTGGCCTCCAGGAGCTTGCGCAGGCCCACCGTGCGCTCGGGATTGCTCGGCAGGGTGTCCACCATCTCCTGGGCTATTTCGTTGAAGCGCTGGCTGATGCCCTGGAGGTGCGGCGGTAGGTGGGCATAGCCGAAGAACTGCAACATACGGTCATACATGCAAAGCTCCGGACATGGAAAAGGGCGGCTCCGAAGAACCGCCCTTGGGATTTCATGGTGAAGATGGTTAGAGGAGAGAAGGTTGATCCTGGTCGGCGATGGGATGGGTGGGAGTGGCTGCGGCGTGTCTAACGCACCAATTTCTCGCTGTTACGGCGCTGACACCGTACTTTTTCCCAAGTGGTCTGTATTCCATTCCAGCAGCACGGTCGGAGATCAGTGCAGAGATCTGTTCCGGTGTCAGGATCGTGGATTTGCCGCGCGTCTTGTCGTTAAGAGCGCGGAGGTGGTCATGGTGCGCGAGGTTGGCTTTCATTTCTGCTGACTTTTGCGCGCGACGTTCTTCAGAGTGCTTCTTTCCTCTGTTTGCCGCAGCCGCCATGCGCTGTATTTCTGGTGTCATTGCGCCACGCCTTATATTCGCCTGACGTATCTTCTCTCCTGTTTCCGCTGTGAATGCCGCAGATCCAGCGTATTTTCGAAGGATCTCCTTATGAGCCTCAGACCTTGTGCGCCCCCTATTGGCTGCTCCAATCTTGGCAGCCTTTTCTGGACTGCAAGGAATGCCCAAAGTAGATCCTGCTACCTTGGAGATATTGTACCCTATATCTGGATTGTATGCGGTGAAACGATCCAGATATTCTTGTTCTGTTTCTATCAGAAGACTCTCAGAAACGCGAACCTGGATGTCGAAGCAAAAAGCGCCTGATCCATATTTCCTCCAGGCGCTTTGCAGGTGGCGGTTAGGATGAAGACCTCTTTCAAGGTTCCATCGGTGGTCTAACCATCTTTGACCAAGGTTAACAGCACTTCCTATGTAAATCTTGCCATTAACCGCGTTGGTGATTTTGTATATGCCGCTGTCACGTTTTCTTTTCATGCCATGATTATAGCATCACGGTGATGAATGTCCAGACAATAGGCGGATATACTTGATTTTTACTGGCTTATGGACCAAGTCCAGCGAAATCCCAAACCACGCTCCCCGTGATTTCAAGTGTAACTGTTGCAGTTGTAAGTGCATCTACGCCGCCGCCGATGGTAAAGCCCATCACGTAAGCGGCGAACGTTGCCGTACTGTTCGCTGCATTGCTGAACGTGATCTTGAAGTTTTTCTTAATCTGCGCTGCACGGTCAGCAAGTAGAGCCTGTTGTCCGGTATCCCCAGGAACAAAATTCAACTCTAGCGTGAGCTGACCTTCGTCCTGCAACCCTAAGACCTTTTCCTTCCCTGTACTCAGCAACGTAGTGGCATCAATGACTGCCGCACTACCACCTGGGCCTGAAAAAGAGCGAATTTCCGCAAGGGAAGTGTATGTGCCAGGAGTCGTACCCTCTCGGGCGATGATCGTTCCCTGGGCGTTGAACGCATTACTGGCTATTGTAGCCTCCTATGTAACAGAGATGTTGAAGAGTGGGCAACAAAAAACCCCGCCGAAGCGGGGTTTTAGATCTCTGCCTAGTGGCAGGATTTTATATGACGTGTTTCCACCGTCTGTTTTTCCGAACGCCTTGTATCAAGCCGTGTGAAACGCCGTATTTTTCAGCCAACTCCCTGTCTGAATACAATCCAGCATCCCGTCTGATGGCTCTAACATCATCATCTGTTAGCTTAGCGGAGACATGATCAACGCCTCTGCAATTTCTTTCCTTGGAAACCATATCATCAACGTTGTCCTGATGGGTTCCTAGGAAGAGATGGTCTGGACGGACACATGCAGGATGGTCGCATTTATGAAGCACAAACTGACCATCTGGAATCGGTCCATTCTCCAACTCCCACGATACGGCATGGGATGTTGTAACATCACTGGCTTTTGAGCCGGACATGTTGATCATCCCATAGCCGAACTTATGCAAGGCTCCGGTGAAGACCCAACAATCCCCATTCGGCCCATGGCCAGCGGTTTTGTCCACCTTGCTGTAGAGTTTGCAACGGTTCGAGCAGTAGCGTGCCCGAGATGCCCTCTGCGCACCAGGCTTCAGCGTCGGCGCCGGAATAGGGGTCTGGCAGTTCTGGCACAGAACTACCCGGCTCTGCCGCTTCTTCTCCACCCGCTTTTCTCGATTGACCTCTTCGCTTTTAGACCACGTAGCCTTAGCACGCTCAGGATCTGCCTCCCGCCACTTGGCGGCGTTTTCCCTTACACACTCCACGCACGCACCGGAATTCACATTGCGTTCAGCAATATGACCGCGAGAACATGCTTCACCTGTGAAGTATCTCTTAGATCCGGAAGCTATCGCCTCGTCTATCGTGACAAGCGGACGGTTTTCGGGTATGAATTCGGTAGCCATTTTTCCTGGTCCTTTCAGGAGTTGATGGTAAGGACCGGTCAGGTGCTTGAGACACCTTTCCGGTCCGCTCTCAGTATAGCACAAAATCACGCCACCGCCACCGGCAACCCGGCCACCAGCCTCAGCCAGTGCTTGCCGTCTGAGTAGGCAACGCAGGGGGCGCCGACATTGCCGTCCGTCACGCGGACGAGCCAGTCCTTGTGGGTTGTGGCGTCTGGCAGGGTTTCGACAGTGTAGCAGGGCAGAACCATGGCGTGGCGAGCCTTAGGTGGCGGCGACGGCGGCACCAGGAACGATGCGGAGCCACGAGGTTCCGTTCGACACCGCGATGCAAGGAGCGCCAGCATTACCGTTGGTGACCCAGATCAGCCGGTTGGGGTGGCCTGCGGCGGATGGCAGGGTAGTGGTGGTGTAGGTCGGCAGGGTGTGGGTCTTGTTGGCGGCTTCCGCACCCATGCGGCCGGGCTGTGCATCGTTAGACAGGGCCATGGCTGTTCTCCGTCGTGGTGGGTGGCGTGATCAGGCGGCGGGAGGTTCCGGAGGCGTCTGAGGCTCCGGTGCCTTCGGCTTGTCCGGAACAGGAACGGTGGTATCGAAGGTCAGGGTGCGCCACTCGATGCCATCGGAGAAAGACAGGCAGAGCACGGAGCCGTCCGCACCGGTCACGGCAACCAGCCGGTTCGGATGGTTGGCCGGGGGCGGCATGAATTCCAGGGGGATGGACGGAACGGAGAAGGGCTTGTCCGGCTTTTCCGGTTTCTCAGGCTTCTCGAACTTGTCCGTCTTGTCCGGCTTGCCGGGCTTGTCGTCCTTGAAGAAGGGGGATGGCATGGCTAGACCTCGTCCTGGTGCTGGTACGGCTGAGACGCTGGCAGCCAATCTCCGACCGGCTTGCCGTCCCTAAATTCGAGATCGTCCACGTAGGTCATCGGCAACTCATCGATGCCGTCGTAATAGGGAACGATCTGAAAAGGGATGCGCTTGATCTGGGTGACAAGCTCGTCAAGTTCCCGGTGGACGAGCCAGCGCGGTTTATCCGGCGTGGACAGGACCTCATCCCGACACAGAACCCGCAGCCATCCCTCGTCGTCGTTGAATTCAGTGACCCCGGAAATGATAAAGCCAGTGCTGGGATCGAGCGCGCGGTAGGGGCAGATTACTTCCTCATCCGGATGCTCTTCCACGAAAGCGCGTGTCCATTCGGTAACTTTGAAGTGCATGGCGTCAGGCCGCTTTCTGTTCATCGTAGGAGAAGACGATGCGGACCTGGGTCTGGTCCTTGGCATCATCCCCCTGACCGACCTCCAGCAGGCTGCCGGTGCCGGTGGTGAGATTGCCGAAGATCTTGCCCTCCAGGATGTTCAGGACCATGTGGGACAGATCCGAGGAGGCCCTGGTGCCACTTCCCAGAGGCACGAAGATCTGCACGAAGCAGATGCCACGCCGCTCGAAGTTCATGATGTTGCCGGACCAGGAGCGCAGGCGGGATTCCGCATGGATGATCGTGAAGCGGACCCATTGGCTATCCGGCATGGGTGGCGTGGTGTTGCCCCACGCAATCGGCGTGGTGTTGCCCCAACCGTTCTTGAACGCGGTTTCCAGGATGGCCTTGGCCTCACTTGGGGACACCTAGGCGGTCACTTCATCTCTTGGAGGGCGGCATCGACGGCGAACGACATCATGCCGCCGGGAGCCTGCGTGCTGCTGCCACCTTCTAGCGTCTCGATATAGTGGACGTTGTTGCGGATGAAGATCATCTGGGCAAAGCGGTAGGCGGCGGCGACGGCAGCGATGTTGCCTTCGTTGATCTGGATCGCCTCGGCACGGGTGCTGCCCTTGGAGCCCGCGGTATAGTCTGGCTCTATCATGGAAGGCGAGTTGATTTGGGCGACCCAACCGCTCATGGCGCGGGATGTGTCTATGGGCGTGTGCTGGTAGGCGGCGCGGTGGGCCGCCGCCGCGACCCGCTTGACCCAGAGCGTATGCTGGAGTCGAACGTCCCGTGTGAAGTTCCGCAGTTGATCCCGGAACAGGCGGATGGTTTGGCGGGCCATCAGTTGCGGCCCTGGCGAGACGGCTCCTCGTCCCTTTCACTGAGGATTTCGAGCCAGTGAATCCACGGAGAGATGGACAGGCCGATGACGATGCAGAGCCATGCCTTGATGAGATAGGCGGGCGACTTGGCGGTTGCTTGTGAAGAGACCGGCTCCGGGGTGCGCGGCCGAAATTGTAGAACTGTCATGGGAAACTCCGCCCAGCGGAAAAATCGGCCTGGATTGGCCGTTCCTTGATCGGTGTGGTCGTTTCTGTGACTGTGCCCGTGTGGGGAGGGGCATCAGCCCCGGCTCGCAATGAGCGATTACAGACCCACCTGTGCGGGATTGGGTATACCGCAAAGGGCAGCAGTAGTCCAGCCCTATCACGATTGTCGTATATCTGGTCTGCCATGAGCAGGAGACAGGGTGGGAATCAGCGGCGAAGCATGAGTTCATGATAGATCGGCGGATCATACAGATCCCCGGTTGCTCGCATAACGCGCCAGACCTGTCCGGTGGGCAGGGTGACGCTGTCTCCCTGCTCGGGGCGGAACGAGATGTCTTTGCCCCGGATGATGCACTGAAGATCTCCGACCCGGATGTCGGTGCCGTCGATCAGTTCAGCCTGGAAATTGGTCAGGACGCAATCGACCGTAGCGGCCAGGACGTTGTCCGTAGTGGTGCCGGTTTCCGGACTGTAGACGCCGCGCGTGATGCGTCTGACCGTGACAGACTGCTTAAGGTCTCCGAGTGCGGCCCAGCCGGTATCGAGGGCGGCGCGCACGCTGTCGAGGACGGTCATCAGGAACTTCCCATGCGGTGGGAGAGGGTAAGGGCGCCGCTGGCGAGTTCGTGGTAGTGGGTTCCGTCATCGCTGATCCAACCGGTCCCGACCGTTCCACGGGGATTAACCGTGACCATGCCGAAGGCGACCAGATCTCCGTGACGTGCTCGATCCAGCAGATTGATCAGCAGGGAGACGATTTCCTGGTTGCCGGTCTGTCGGTTTTCCAAGACGTGAAGCTCGGCACCGCCTTTGACCTTGATCCTGCCGATACGGCACCCGTTGCTATTCATGGCCGGACTCTCCCCTGACGATCAGTTCAGATTCAGTCTCAACCCAGACTCTGGCCCCGCATGACAGCGGCTTGCGCCCAGAACCGTCCCCGGCGTAGACGACCCTGGACGGCCCCAGGATCACGACTTCGTGGGCGTAACGGTTGAGCTTGCCGCTCTTGACCGTCAGGACCGGATTATTTTCCCCGCTTTTGTGGTTCTTTTTAATGATTGCCTGATTAACGTGGATGCGGTGCGTTGTCATCGGATCAGCCTCGCGCTGCCGTAGCCGAAGCGGGGAATGCCGTAGTCAAGCAGCCAGGCCACGACGCTGCGCGGGATGACCGGGACGGAGGCGCTTGAGGTGGTGGTGCCACTGCTGCTGGTCGTGCTTGATCCACTGCTGAGAGTCAGCGCGATTGGTCCGACCTGGATCTTCTCGACCGTACCGGCGCTGCTGCCCTGGTCCGCGCTGCTGCCGGTAGCGCTGCCGCCCGCATCAACGCGCTCTCCCAGGATGCGGGCCAACTCGGCGGTGGCGCATTTGATAAAATTGGGCAGGGGGGCGGTTGGCATGACGAAGCCGTCACGGTCCTTGACGCCCCAGCGCGGAAACTCCAGTCCCTGGAAACGGGAGATCCGGCGGCCATGAAAGTCGAAGGAATTATCCAGCGTCTGGGACGCGGTTATCAGCCTGATCTGCTTATCTATCAAATCGAGGTCGATCCAGTTCTGACCATCGACTTGCATCTGATTAAAGGCATCTGCAAATTCGACTGTACAGTAAGAATTGGCAGACTCAACCCCGAAGCCGGTTTCAACGACGAACGGCATGGGTCAACTCCTATGAAAACCATTGATTAGGCCGAAGACGAGGAGCAAGAAACCGGTCAGGATGACGCAAACCTGTATCGCCCTAGTCAGTCTTGGATAGAGTTTGCTGCTAAAGAAACCGGCCAGGGCCAGCCACAGCGCCGTTGAAACAACTACAGCCAAGACCCAGGGAAAGTTCATCTGAACAGTAATCCGGGAGACACCGTTTTTTACCGCAGATGAGATCGGTTTGAGCCTCATCAGGTCCACAGGATTATCCCAAATGGATGCTTCTGGTGCCGACACCCGTCATGTTGAGAAACGAGATCACCAGCCAGAGCAGAACGAAAATGATGACGGCAATATTTAAAATGCGCTTTATGTTGGGTTCCATTGGAACGTAAGCGTTGATCAGATAGAGCGCGATGCCGACGAAGACGAGGACGACAATGAGGGTGATCAGGTCCATGGTCAGGCTCCTTGGGGAATGGGGGGTTTGATCAAGGCTTTTTTGATTTCGAAGCTTCCAGTGAAGACTGTGGTAACATCGTCACTGGCATCAATTGTTTCCAGTTCATGATAGAATATACCACTTAAGAAAAGGGTATCTTCTGGAGACAAAACGACCGTGACCAGACCGTTGAGGTCGTCGTCGATCTCGATGCCGCTCTCTTCCGTCTTTGATAAAATCGGGGTTGAGGAAAACTGACCGGGAGCCTTGAGCCGGGAGGCTTGCCAACGAAGCTGGGCGCCGACCAGTTCCAGGGGGGAGCCATCCTCCTTCTTGAGCGCGAAATGGATGTATTTTGTATCTCCCTGGTGTAGAGAGAAATCCATAGAATCCTCCTGGAGGTTCACTGAGAGACGACGAGAAGCTCGCTCTCAAGGTAAACATGCGGGGCGGCCTGACCGATCTGATCTGCCACGAGATAGACATGCGGGGCAGACTGGCCGATCAGGGTGACGGGACCAGGCGCCACGGCCTCCAGGAATACCTCCCCGATGATGGTGATGGCACCGGGAACGATAGTTCTGCCGGTAGCTGCTTGGGAAAGCCGCGGCAGCGTGACATTGCTGACGGCATCCCTGGTCGGCAGGACGACCAATCCATCTGCTGTAAGGCCGAGCGGCTGCCATCGGATGGCACCGAAGCCGGAGCGGACAGGTAGGGTGTAAGATGCCGCTGCCTCTGCATGGAACAACGGCAGGGAGGTTTCGCTGGTGCCATAAATGCCGGGAGGCATAGCCTGACCGGCGGAAGCGTGACGTAGCAGGCGCAGAGAGACAGATCCGACGCCTTCCCGCGCGGGCGCCGTCCGGGTGCCTGCCGACACACCGGATACCGCCTTGAAGCGAACGGTAGAAACGGCCGTCCGGACCGGGATGGTCCTGGTGCCTATAGAGACGGCATCGAGCTTCTCCAGCCGAAGCGCCGAGACTGCATTGTTGGCCGGAGGAGACGCTGAGCCGGTAGCGGCATGGCCCAACCGGGGCAGGCTGGCGAAACCGGCGGCGGTGCGCTCTGGAATGCCGCGCTGTCCGACTGCGGCAGCACGGACGAAAGTCAGCTTTACCGAGGATACGGCGGTGATGGCCGGAACACTGCGGGTTCCCGAACCATCTCCGGTCAGGCGGGGCCAGACCAGCAGGCTGATCCCATCCAGGCCACCGATGCCACGCTGACCGGCAGCGACATGGACCGGCAGCCGTAGCGTCACAGCCGATGTGGCGGTCCTTTGCGGCGACGTGCGGCTGCCGGTTCCGTCTGAGATCGGCCGAGGCAGGGAGACGCTGCTGAGCGCCACGATATCCGGAGGCTGGCGCGTTGCGCTGCCGGTGGCGGTCAGCTTGGTCCAGAGCACCGCACCGCTGGCGATCCGGTCCGGGATCGCCCGGGTGCCGGCGGATAGCGCCGTAGCTGTCGGCAGGCGGCCGGAGGCGGTGGCGGTGCGGGCTGGGATCGTGCGGGAGGAGAGGCCGGTGCCGCTCAGTTTGGGCAGGACGGCGGCAGCGGTTCCGGTTCTCTCCGGGATGGTTCTCTGCGCCGCCGCCTGCACCGACAGCTTCGGGAGGGTGGCGGTGGATGAGGCCACTCTGTCCGGGATGGTGCGGCTCGCCGTGACGCTCGTGGCCAGCGGGCGTAGGGTGACGGCGGAGGTGGCGATCCTTTCTGCGATCCACAGGAAGTGGCCGGACACGCTTGGACGCGGTGCAATCAGCGTCGCGGACAGGGTTCTCTGCGGAAAAACCTGGAGTGCCGTAGAGGAGAGAGTCGGCTTCGGCGCCTGCAATGCCGCTGCCAGGCTTCTGGCCGGGAAAGTCTGGGTTGCGGTGACAGCGGCCGTGGGCTTCGGCGAGACAAGGGCCGCCAGCAGGGTCTTTGCCGGGAAAGTCTGGGTCGAGGTCGCGACCAGGGTCGGCTTTGGGGAAACCAGCGCAGCCACGCCGGACTGCGGAGCGATTGCGGACTGGCTTGCCAGAGCCGTGAACGACGGCTTGGGAGCAACAAGGGCTGCGGACAGGGTCCTGGCGGGAAAGACCTGTTGTGCTGTCGACAGGACAAGCGGTTTTGGCGCCGTGAGGGCGGACGACAGGGACCTTACGGGAAAGACCTGGATCGATGAAGCGGAGACCGTTGGTTTCTGGACCGTCAGCGCCGCAGCGGCAAGACGGGTAGCTTGGGCGATACCGGCAACGACGGGCTTGGGAGCCACCAGGGCGGACAGCAGGGACCGGGCCGGAAAGACCTGGGTAGAGAGCGCCGACACGGTCGGCTTTGGAGAAACAAGGGCGCCGGATACCGAGCGAGAGGGAACCGCGGCCTGCTGGACGGAGACCGACACAACAGGCTTCGGAGAGACGACGGCGGCAACGACATTCCGCGTAGGAAATACCTGCGTTGCCGTGGATGTCAGGGTTGGCTTAGGCGAGAGGAGGGACGCCGTTGCCCTGCGGGTTGCGGTGGCGGTAGCCGCGACAGTTGGCTTCGGAGAGACAAGGGTGGAAGAGAGGGACCTTGCGGGGAATGTCTGGGTTGAGGTTACCGCAATCGTCGGCTTTGATGAGATCAAAGCGGCCGTAACGGACCTGGTCGGGAAAACCTGGGTGGATGTCGCAGAGATCGTCGGCTTTGAGACACTGACCGCAGCCGTCAGGGTCCGGGTGGGAAATGTCTGCGTTGCCGTGGACGCTAGGGTTGGCTTGGCCGAGACCAGGGTTGCCGTCGCAACGCGCGTCCTGTTGGCCGTGGCGGAGACGGTTGGCTTGGAGGCAATGAGAGCCGCAGAGACGGTGCGGGTTATGGAAGTTTGTGTCGCCGTCGCCGCAATCGTTGGCTTCGGGCATGTCAGGTCTGCCGTAGCGTAACTGGTCGCGGCAGGTGCCCTACGCGCATCCAGGCCATTGGTGTAAATGCTCGCAATCTGGTCGTCGGTCAGCGCCTGATCGAAAATGAAAAGCTCGGCCAGGCCGCCGTCAAAATTTGATTTGAACGTGGCGTTACCGACAAACATGTCGGTGGTCCACGTATTTCGTGTGGCGACCGTATCAACCCGTGACTGCTTGACGCCGTTGACAAAAAGCTCAACTACGCCGGTTGCCGATGTCCAACGGCCAACACAATGCTTCCACGTCCCATAAGACAGGTTCGCATCATCATAAGAATAGGCTGTCGCGCCGTTGCCGGATGAGAAAGCCCGGAAAATTATCGTGCCTTCGACAACAAACTGAAAATTGGTGTCCTTGCTCCAGATACCACCGTCGCCACTCGTCTCGCTATCGACGCGCATCCAGCCGCCGAGCGTGATATCCCCATTTGTGACGCCGTTTTTGCCGGGGAAGCCAGCCGACATGGCGGAGTCGGCCAGAGTGAACTGCTGAGAATTGGCTTTAACGAATTCGGCACTGTAGTAGTCATGCGGCCCGGTGCCGCGCGTCGGGGCACTGGCACTAGGGACTAGAACATCGCTGGACCCGGCAGAACTGGCACGATTTCCGCTGGTTTCAGCAAAGTACCACCAAGCGACCGGCTTTGCCCCCGTGCCGTCTGTAAAGTTCTCCGCCGAGGCAGCAGGCTCCAATAGCAGACTCGACCCGTCTTCAAGCAGGAGTGTATCCCCGCTTTCAAGTAAGATCATGTCCATGGATCAGGCTCCCCGGCTATCAGTCATGGCCGGTCTTCGAAATGAGAACAGGTCAGATATCTGTTTCGATGTAGATGCGGTTTAGTTGAAGGTTCTGGTTCGTCCCTGCGACACCGATGCGAGTCTGAACGTGAAAGTTCAAAAACACGGTATTCGTCGGCAGATCCGTAGTGTAAATGGCATTGTCCAGAGCCACCGTCTGCGTGCTCTGATTGTAGACTCTGACACCGATAAAAGATGCGTTTGCCGGGGCATAGAGGGTAAGATCAAGGACGGTGCTGGTGTCTCTGGGGGCTGCCGCACCAAGAGACACCTTTGTGGCGGAACCAGATGCGTCGTTCCGCATAACTTGCCAGCCGTTCACGATGGCGTCTGTGGAGTCATAGCCAATCCCAATCATGTCCGTCAGCCCCGATGCTTCGCCTCCTAACACAGCGAGAGATCCGGCCAACCCGATGAATGTCTGATGCCCCAGCGCATTGCTGTTCTGACTAAATCGAAAGAATGCGGTGAATCCGCCAAGGTTCGCGGCATTGCCACGCCAAACCTGAGCAACGTTTCCTCTTATTCCGCAGGTGGTGCCGACCGTTGTCGCCGTAGTGAGCCAGTTTGTCCGGCGCATCGCCGTTTGCATATTGGTTGAAGCAAGAGCCGGGTTGCTGGCCGTCCCTACAGACGTGACTGTGTTTCCCATGATCGTCCCGGCAACGGCTCCCACAGTCGGCTGCCAGAGCATGAGGTTGTTGTTGATCAAGGACGGCTGGAGAAAGCAGTCCGTGCCCGTTTCCCCCATCCATTCTGGCATGACCCGCCCGGCGTAGGAACGGGAGAACATCTTGATCGTATTGGCAGCAGATGCAGACACAGATCCTGTTGCCTGTGCCGTCATGGTGAACGGCTCCGGCGTGTTCCGGATATCTGCTGCCGTCGCAACCTTGGTGACTCCACTCTGGACAATCGGGATCTGCGCGGTCCCCGCAACAGGGGTGGTCACTGCGGGAAGGGCGGAGATCTTGGTATTAGCCATTTATGCAGATCCCTTCAGGGCCGAGTGGTTCACTGATCCCCGGTGTTTATCGGAGATATCTCTCCAATCACCGAGAGAACCTTGCTTAGGTCAGCCGACGCACTAAAAATAGGCGGAACTGTGGTCTGAATGCCGTATGCTATCTTATAATCCATAGTGTCAAGAATTGTCGCGACACCCTGCCATTGCGGCGTCGATGAAACGGAACTCCAATCTTCATTTCCATTGCTATCGAGAGACACAGTGATGTCTGGGTAAAGGAGCTTAAACAATGCCCCAGTATTTCCACGAAACGACATTTTCTTTTACTCCCAATTGCCTGTTACGAGGTGACGGCGGGAACGTCTATCAGGGTTTGCAGCACGGCAGCTTCGTTGAGCGGCTGAGCCAAAGGATAATTCACCCTCACGCCCTGCAAGATTTTTTGCTCCACCGTCAAGAGCAGGGCTTTCACACCCTGCCACTGAGGAATTTGTTCCATGGCGGTTAGATCGATAGTCGTTGGATTGGCATAGAGAACCTCAATATCCGGATACAGCAGAGTGAATAGTGTCTCGATATCTACAGGATTTGCCATGGAGTTTTCCTTGAAGAATTGATGTGCGGGGAGGGGGCGGGCAGTGACCCGGAGACCATGCGAATGAAGGTATTTTGGGGATCAGGTCGTCGGCATGGTGACGGTCAGACCGGTGATATTGATCGGCGCATTCTGGACAATGGGAACGCTGTCGATCGTCATCTCCCCACCGCTGCCGGTCACCGTCACGGTGCCCTGGAACATCACCGTGGTGCCGTCAGACTTAAAGGCCCGGAAGTGGGTCGGCGTACCGCCCGCATCGGCGGCGCTGTCACTGGTGATGGCAGCAGCCGTGATGATCCGGCCGCCGGTCGTAGCACCGGGGGCTCCGAATGCAGTCGCATTGAACCGGGCATCTCCGACCAGCAGTGTGCCGGTAATGGCGGCATTGGCGGTGGCGGGGGCGGTCCCACTGTAGATCCGGATATAACCGGTATTGCATGAGGTCGAGAAATTGCCAGCGAGCATGGCGTCAGCACCCGCATCAGAAAGGATCATCTGAGTCTCCTGGAGTGGTGGTTCATTGGCCGAGTTGACGGATCTGGAGGGACACGTCCCTCTCGAAGCGCTGGCCGTCCGTGATATCGATGGTGCAGGTCAGGAAGTGGGTCTCCCCTGCCCCTTCCCAGTTCGTTCGGTTCTGGTCTTCCGGATCGATCTCCAGCCACAAGGTCACGTTGGAGAAATCATAGCTCATGGCACGGATCTTTAAACCGGCCAGGATGGCAAGGCCGGACAAGGCGATGTTAACGGTTTCTATCTTGTTGTCAGCGCTGACCAGTTCTGTGGCACAGTTGATCGTGTAAGCTTTCTTTTCTCCGGGATCGAGTGGTGAGCGCCAGGAGACACGGGAACTACCGTTACCGAAATCCGCGGTTCTCCAGGTCGGCGCATTGATGTGCGGAACGACCTCTGGCTGTCCTGGAAGCGAACGATGGAGGCTTCCGGCATGACGCAACAGCGGCAGCCTGAGCCCCAGGGTTCCGATACGGTTTGGAACCGTCCGGCTTGCCGTCGCGGTCACCTTGGCCAGCACCAGACGGACGGCGGAGGAACCGATCCGAATGATCTGGGTCTCGAAGGCGCCCAGCGCACTGACCGTAAGGGCACGCCAGGTGATGGCGGAGGTTGCCGTCCGATTGGGAACCGTGCGCGTCCCAGAAGCTGTTTGCCGTGCAACGATGAGACGGACGGAGGAGGAACCGATCCTCGTCGTTGTCGTGCCCACCGTGCCGAGAGCAGTTTGGACCAGAGCGCTCAGCCGGACGGCGGAGGTTGCCGTCCGAATACCGATGGTTCTCGACCCGGACGCAGCAGCTTTCAGGATGGGCCACAGGACCGCGGAAGAACCGATCTTGGCGGCTTGGTTCTGGACGGAACCGAGAGCCGCCTGGGTAAGCGCGCGCAAGGCCACAGAGGACGTTGCGGTGCGCGCTGGGATGGTTCTGGCTCCGGCGGCGGTAACCGTCAGCGCCTTCAAGACAACCGCACTGGTGGCCGTCCTGACGGGCGCTGCGCGGGTGCCAGCAGCAACGGTGCTGAGGACCGGCAAGCGGACCGCAGAGGTTCCGGTAGCACTTGTCAGGGAGGTAACTTCGAACGCCCCGATGCTGGGTGTCCCGGAAAACAGGCTTTGGCTGTAATCCAGGGTTCCTGCTGGAATGGCAGTGCCCGCCAGGCGCCCGACCGATCCAGTGGCCAGGTGATAGTCCCCAGCAGCGGCATTGACGAAGGTAGGGTTGGTCGAGATCGAGTTGGACGTACCGCCCCAGTTGCTCTCCCAGGCGGACAGGGTGCTGTACTGGGTACCGTTGGTGTTGAAGAAGTTAGTCCGGTTCGGGCCGATGATATTATGGTCGAATGTGGCAGCACCGATTCCGGTCGCGCCATTATCTGCCAGAACGACCCAGCCCGTGGTGGCATAGACGATGTTGTTGTAGAATTGATTGCCGGTGAAGTGGGAGCCGTTACCGTTGGAAATATTGAAACCGCCCTGGCAGTTGATCAGGGTATTGTTGTAGACAAGATTGTTGTCGCAATTCCGGATGATTGCGATACCCGGATAGTACAGAGTGTTGATGACGAGGTTGGAGTAGACGCGAACTGCATTGCAGTCCTCAATCTGGACACCCCAGGATGTCGTCCTCTCAATCTTGTTGCGCCGCGCAATGCAATTGAGTCCAACTGTATCGAACCAGATGCCCTCTCCGTGGGACAGGTCCCCGTCATTACCCTCGTCGTGGACGTAGTTATCCTCTACGATGCAATCGTTGATTTCCCGACCGATCGGCCTGATGCCCCCAGTGTAGGAGAAGACACCATTCTCCTTGACGCGGGGCTGCCAGCAATTGCCGTATGTCTCGTTACGCTGGATTCTGATGCCAGCCATGCTGGTGGCATAGTTTCCGGCGACCGTTATGCCACAGGCGCCATTGTTGTAGCACAGGCAGTTGCTGATCTCGAAACCGGTCGTGCTGAGATTGGTATGGGTATAGACGTGAATGCCATTCTCAGAAGCATGGGAGAACGTGCAGCGGCGAACAATGCAGTTGTTGTTGGTATCGGCGAAGAAGTTGGCCTTATAGGCTCCCCTGACCCAGATATCCTCGAAGGTCCAGTAGTTCGATCCCTGGAGGCGGACCGGATAGACGCGGGTGGCAACTTCGACAGTATGGCTCGATGGATTGGCATCGGCCAGGAGCCGGATGTATTGGCGGGAGGTGGCAGCATCCCACCATTCCTTACCTGCGACGACGTCTTCCTTGAGTTGGACCCACTGGAGCGGTGTACCATCGACGAAGACGGCACCCGGTTTCGATCCATAAGACTTGTAGTAGAGCGTCGGCCCACTGGTGACACGGGCGCCATTAAGGCCGGTATTGTAGATCGAAAGGATATTGGCGTCGGTCATGGCGACGTCGGAGGCGAACAATTCCGCCACGGCGCCATCGAAGTTAGATTTAAAGACGCTGTTGCCGACCATGAAGCCGCCGGTCGAGGTATTCCGGGTGGCAATCGTGGCCGGGGTTTTCTTTACGCCGTTGACGAAGAGCACCATCTCTCCGGTGCCCTGGGTATAGCGGCAGACATAGTGCCGCCAAGTCCCGGCGCTGTAGGTCGTGCCCTCCCCGGAGAGACCGACCGTGGCGTTCCCGGAGGAGAACACCCGGAAGATAACCGTCGAGCCTTCGATTATGAGCTGGAAGTTGGTGTCCTTGCTCCAGATACCCCCGTCCCCGCCGGTGTTGGCATCGACCCTAACCCAACCACCGACCGTGAACGAGGCGTTTGGCGATGTCGATCGACCGGGAAAGGTCGAGGACATCGACGACTCTGCCAGATCGAACTGCTGGGAATTGGCTTTGTCGAACTCGACCGCGAACTGACCGTGCGGGCCGGTTCCCCGCGTTGGGGCGTTGGCCGAGGGCACCAGGCCGTTGCCGCCGCCCGGCGTGCTGGCGCGGGTTCCCGAGGTCTCAGAGAAGTCCCACCAGGCAACAGGACGAGTGCCTGTGGCATCAGTGAAATTTTCACCGTTGCCAGAAGCTCCACCACTGACCTCGGCCGTCCATCCGGTGGCGATATCGGAGCCATCGATAATCGGGGCGGTACCGGTACCGTAGGCCCCGAACACGAGACGCGAAGTGGCGTTGGCCCCGCCGTTGTAATAGGTAAACTGATCCCGCCAGCGGCTGCCTCGCTTGAACAGCACGGTGTCGCCGCCGCCGAGGCTCAAGCTCGCGACCTTGCCCAGGGACGCCCAGGCGGTGGCATCCGACAGGCCATCGGCGCCGTCGTTGCCACCGTTCTTCACATAGTAGGTTGCCAATGGGGTTCCCCCGCTTCAGGGGAGGGATCAGGCGGTCGGCATTGTGACCGACATCGAGGAGATCGAAACGACGCCTCCAGAGACGATGTTGGTGGCAGTCAGGTTGAGTTGCTGGCCGGAGGTGCCGACAGTGCCCTGGTAATACGTCGTGGTTCCGGCCGTGTTGGTGCAGCGAAAGAAGGTCGCGGTACCATCAGCATCAGCCGTAGTGTCCTGAATCGGCAGAGAGGCAGCCGACATCACCCGATCCGAACCGGACGCAGTGGGCGGCAGGGTGAAGGCCGGGTTGGCAAACGAAATCTCCGCCAGCAACGTGTTACCAGACAGCGCCGTATTCGCCGTCGCGGGTTCCGTTCCGCTATAGATCCGGATCTTGCCGCTGTTGAGCGATCCGGCGAGCGTGGTGAGCATCGCGTCGGCGGCTTCGGTGCTGATCTTGAGGGCCATTCAGGGTCTCCAGGCATGAAAAAGCCCGCCGGGATTTCTCCGGGCGGGCGGGGTGGTGAAGGGAGGGGAAGGGATCAGGTGGCGGGGTCCGCGACGGCGACGCAGATGAGACGCAAATAGCGCCCCCGCATCGTCGGGTCCGCCGCCTTGGGGTCCGTGACCTTGATGATCCGGTAGAATTGACCATCGAAGTTGATGGTCTGACCGGTGATCTGACTGTTGGACACGCCGGGGATCTTCTCTATGAACGCTTCGTGGCTCGCCCGCAGGGCCAAGGCATCGGCCTCTTTCAGCCGGACAAGGCTGGCGGGCACGGTGCGGTTGAGCAGGGTGATCTCGCGGCGGCCGGTATCGGCGTAGCGGGCCTGCTGGCGCGGAACTTCGAAGCTCATAGCTGGACGATCCTGAGGCTGACGTCTCTCTGGAAGATGTGCCCGCCCATCGAGGTGACGGTGACGGTGACGAGATGGGTTTCTCCGGGAGGAGACCATCCCGCTCTGGCGCGATCCGCCTCGTTGATCTCAAACCAGATGCTGATCTGAGTCTGGTCGTTGGTCACGCCGTAGATCCGCAACCCAGCCAGGATAGCAAGACCGGACAGTTGGACATCAACACTTTGGATTGTGTCGTTGATGCCGTTCAGTTCTGTGGCGGCGTTGACGGTGTAGATCTTGCGTTCGGAGGGATCGAGTCCGGACGACCAGGACACAACGGTTGTGCCATCACCGAAGTTTGCGGTTCTCCAGGGGGGCGCCAAGGCATGGAACACGGCTCCTGGGTCTCCTTTGATCAGCAGCTTGCCCGAGGCCGTCCCTCCGGTTTGCAGCATCAGGTAGCTGCCGTCCTGGAGTAACAACGCCATGGCTTCTCCTCAGGTGATGATGATGTCGAGCGGCGTCGTCACCGTTGCCGCTGCACCGCTGATCGATGGGCCGGGCACCGTGATGATCGAGCCATAGGTGGAGTTTGAGACCAGCGGTGCCGTGGTGGTGATCAGGCTGGCCTCGTTGCCGGTCTCCACCGTCATCGGCCAGTGATAGATATTGGTCCCGGCCGGAGCGGTCAGACCGGAGACGTCCGCCGGGGCCGTGCCTGCGGCAAGGGCATTGATCTGGCTGTCGCTGGGTATCCAGCCGGACGACCAGATCCAGTTGCTGTAGCGCACCGGGGAGAAGTTTGTCCGAGCGGTGGCGACACGGGCACCAAGCTGGAGGAACCGGCAGATCTCTGTGACGGAAACGGGCGGCAGGGTGGTGCCGATATAGCTTGCACCCTTCTGGGTCCCCAGCCTGACCAGGACATCGGCGTTAGCCAGAGCGGTGACGCCGACATAGTACCAGGTATCGACTTCAAGGGTGCTGATGATGTAGTTTTCGCGATAGTTGGTCCCGGTGGTCTCTGCCGTCGAGGCCGCCAACTTCTTGGCGTCCGGGTCCCATAATAGGCGAATCCGGTTGGCACCGCCCGCTGGGGATGCCGGATCGAGACGGCCGAAGTCCATCAAATAGACCCCGACCGTTGGCATGTAGGTAAACGCGACGAAGCCACCGATAAACCAGGTCGCATTCGACATCCGGAGACCGGCGGTCTGGACGTCGAGAGAAAAGTATTGGGTCTTGCCGTTGAGGCGCCGGGCGCTCTTGGCGCTGGCCGGGATCTCCTGGAGGATCGGCACAGACACGATGACGGTGGCGGCCGTGGTTCTCTGGAAACTGATCCAGGTGGTCGTGCTGATCGCGGTGAATTCGATCTTATTGTCACCGTTGGCCGAGACGTTGGCGCCCCGGATGTCGGCTAGTCCCTCGGCAGAGCCGATCTGGCGGAACATGACCTGGGCTGTGTCGTTGCTCCAGGTCAGTTGGTACGATTTGTTGACCTCGGTGGGGACGCCGCGTCGGCAGTAGACCAGGCCGGTGCCGTCCGTCGTCATGGTGATCTGGCCGGTCACGGCGTCGATCGAGACGGTACCGGGGCCGCCCGTGATCCAGGCGCCGCCCGGCTTGAGGAGGTTGGTGAAATCCGCCATCAGAGGGCCACGGTCACTTTGCCGCGCTCGTCCCAGGCGTTGGGGGCGCTGGAGGTGTTCTTAAGGTCGAACAGCTTGTTCCTGGCCAGCTTGGTCCGGGCATCAGTCGGCGCCACGTAGTGCTGATACATCGACAGGGCGGCATAGACCTGGATGATATAGTTGTTGGCGTCGGGAGAGACGTGGATGCCGGTGCTTAAGGGATGCAGGCCGCCGACCGCCGTCCTGACACAAACGCCGACGATATCGGCGCCGCCTGAATTGAAGGTGACAGGAGAGCCTCCGGGGGACAGGGAGATCTTGCAGGTGTTGCCGGAACACTGGACCGCGTAGTACGGGATGTTGCGGGTCAGCAATCCTGGGATCGGGGCCATGGTGGTGACGGCGAATGGGTCCCCAGCCTCCCTGGGACCGGTGACCGTGATGATCATGCCGTCCATCATTTCCGTGGTGCCCTGCATCGGTCCGGCAAACCAGAGCGTCTGATTGTCCGCCTTGTAGGTGCATTCGCTGGTGTTGGACTTCCACTGGCCCAAATGCCAGTAGCGGCGATCCTCGATCGTCGCCCCGGAGCCGCTCGACATCGCCAGGGTGTTGTAGGAGGCGGCTGTCAGCGGGTCCGGCTTCATGAGGTTGTACTGGGCGCCGACGTCATTGTGGTAGCCGCCGCTCATGACGACCAGGCAATGGGACCACCAGTCGGCCCGCTCCTTGATCGGCGCGTACTCTGATATCCCATAGGCGTAACTCAAACCGTGTAATCCAAAAGAATGCATCCACAATTTATAACTCGGCTCGTTGTTCGGCCAGATCAGCTTGAGGTCCTGGAACCGCCTGCCGTCCGTCCGATCGAGCCCGCCGCGCCAGGCATCCTCCTCGATCACGATGGCTTCGTTCATTTCCTTCCAATGGTCGAACATATCCCGGCACATCACCCAATGCGGGTCTGCCGGATTGCCGAACCCTATGGCATAGGAGATCGGCTTCACGTCATGGCCGACCGCCCGGATCTGTCCCTTGAACACGATACCGCCATAGGGGATCTTGGCGTAGCCGCTGGTGCCGTAGGTGCCGTAGGGATCGCTATCGAAGAGCGAAGGCAGGGTGGCTTCGTGATAGGCCAGGTCGAGCCAGTGCTGGTCTCCTTCCGAGAGGTAGGGCCAGTGGGACATCTGGGGAAAGTGGGCAGCATCAAGATTGGCGATCTCGACGGCGGAGGCGCCATTGGCCGTCCGGATCACCTGCTGACCGCTCCAGGTGTTGGCGGGCCTGCGATCGACCAGGGCAGCCTTGCCATAGATACTGGTGCCAAGCGCCGCCTGGTTGGTCGATTTGGCGGGCGGCAGGTAGCAGATGATCTTGCGGGTGTCCCGGTGCAGGCCAACGCCGGTCATAGCCCCCATACCGAAGCCCCCAACGCGGGCCAGACGCTGGTGGTCGGACAGTTGCTGTGCCGTGGCGCGAGCGTGGGCAGCAATGCACCAGGCCATGGGCTTGGCCGTGGTCCACCACAGCAAGGCGTGGTCGGAGACATCGTCCTGGATGGGACGCAGCGGGCCGCGCCGACCAGGCAGGTAGGTGCTGACGCTGGGCGTCATCGGAAACGAGGTGTTGGTGGTATCGTAGGGCGGAATGAACTTGGTCTCGACACCATAGACGACATTATGGCGATAAATAATCTTTGGTGGTGTCACGAAGCTGTTGGTGGCGACATCGAACCAATCCATCGATGCTTCGGAACCTGCACTGACAAAGAAACCGCCCTTCCAGCCGTTGACGGCGCCCCAGCCGGTCGTGCCGAGGGCAGCGCCGCGTACTACAGTGCCGTTGACGCTGAGATTGATATCGACTCGGATGCCCTGCTCGTCGGACGGAAGGTCCGTGCTCCAACCGAAGACGCTGCGGTAGAGGAACTGGATGCGTTTCGGATTGCCTGCCGTACCGCCCCACGCCCTGGCGTAGAGCAGGCATCCCTGGTTTTCCGTGGCGCTCTTGGTGCCGTCCGCCTTGGTCGCCATATCGCTGGCCCGCCACTCGGAGCAGACCGGTCCACCCATGATCCGCTCGATCCAGGCGTTGTTGGCGGTCCCCAGCATGTCTGCCGAGCGGAAGCGCTTTGGGCCTCTCTCCTCGGTCAGGACGTTGGCCGAGGTCCTCCCCTTCCAGGAGGTGAAGGTGTATTCCAACGTCACCTTAGACGTGATCGCAGTCGCAGCAGTGTGGAGCGGCGTGTCGGTCGCAGTCCAGGACCCGGCCTCCCGAAGCCAGGTCACGGTCTTGAACCCACCGGCGGCAATCTGGGGCATCAGGAACCGCACCTGGGCGAGCTTCAGGCTGCCGTCCGTCCAGGTCGTTCGATTGGATATCTGCTGCGGGATGCGGATGCCGTCCACCGTGATCGCGGCGATGCTGCCGGTCGGCACGTCCCCTTTCTTGAACCACTGGGCAATCGAGATCTCCTGGTCTGTCCAGGAGGATACGGTGTCGAAATTCTCGACCTTGGCCGTGAACAGGGTGGCCCCGGTCACCACCGCGGCGGCATCGACCTTCATCGAAATGGTATGTGTTTCCGGAAAGCCGCTGACCTGGACCTGGACGGTGTAGGTCCCGGCAGTCAGTGCCGCTGACCCAACGACCAGTTTGTAGCCAGTATCCCAGTCTCCGGTCAGGGCAACCCGACCGCCCGCGTTGGAGAGCAGGGTAGCGGTATAGCTGACACCGGCGAATTCGTTGGTAAACTCGAAGGTAAAGGGAGATACCGTCGAGGCCGGATATCCCGTGAAGACCAGGGAGGCAATCACCGTCCCGGCAGTCGCACTGTCCTGGACCGTGACGGAGGTAGGCGTCATTGTGCGATCCGCGACGACCGCCACCACCTCACCACTCCGCATAGCCTTGTTGCCAGGACTGCGAACATAACCGCCGCCCGGTCTGCGAATGATGCCTGCCACAGATTAGACCTCGTACCCGACGAAAGTGACCTGAACGCCCTTGGCTCCGGCCCCGGCGGCGTCGATATCGAAATCCAGCACAGCGCCCTGTGTGATGATGCCGCCACTGGCAACACTGAAGCTGCTGGTGCTTGCTGTAGAGGTATTGCCCGCAACCGTGATCGGCGCCAAGAGCAAAGAGACACCGGCCAGGTTGACATCGATCGTGGTAGCGGTAGTTCCGGCAAATGGGATGAACACCCGGAGGGATGTCAGCTTCAGGGACAATGGCATCGAGATCCGCCTAACGGTAGCGCCAACCGTTAGAGCGACGCTTTCGGCAACGACTGGCACCAGCATGGTGCGCGTCATTTTGACGGCGACCGCATTGCCGGAGGCATCGAACCCCATGACCTGCCCGATGGTGCCGGTCAATTCGTTGGTCTGGGCGAAGGCGTTATAGGCTTCCTTGGTCCGCGCCGGGTTCATTGCCGTGGTGGTCGAAGTCCCGGCAACGGCCTCCGCGGTGGTGGCATAGACGATCTCCGCGCCGCTACCACCGCCACCGCTGGTCGCCAGCGAGCCGGGCACCATCGTCCAGTTGCTGCCGTCGAACACGACCAGGACGGACTGGTTGGTGGCAAGACCGACGATACTGGAGCCGGTATGGTTGGCGACGGTCAGGAGAGCGGCACCGGTCGAGGCGGTTGTCCGAGTAATCCGCATGGTAGCACCGCGCACGGTGCGCGGCGCGCTGAAGACGGCGCTGGCGTAGGCCCGGTCGATCTGGCGCGAAATCGTGACGGTGCGCTCGACGGTGAGCGGCTGGGTGCATTGGATGTGGCGGCCGTGGACGGCGGGATAGGCGGTCAGGCTTTCGTCACCGGAGGTATAAAGGCTGCCGGTGACTTCGCCGAGAACGCTGTTGTAGGACAGCATCGGCCCCATCAGGCTGTCGCTGGTCGGGTCCACCGTCGCCACGGAAAGCTCGTCGATCCGGTGCGGCGAGGCAGAATTGATGTCGAGGCGGACCTGCTGGAAGGTGCCGCTCAGGTTCTTGGCGGCGGCGGCGGAAGTGTGCCCGAGCAGGGAAAAGCGGGTTCCTGCATCCTTGGTCGTGCCGCTGACCGACAGGTTGGCGACCAGGAAGGCGCAACCGTCCTCACCGCCGAAGATGCTGGCCTCCGGCAGGCTCTGTCCAACCGCATCGAGGATGGTGCCGCCGACATGAATGCCGGTCAACTGGATCATCGATCCGGTCGAGCCATGGACCATGATGCCGTAGCCGCCGATCGCGCGGGGACGGATATTGGTGAGAACCCCGCCGGTAACGGTGGCGGCGCGGACGCCGACAAACGACATGGCGCGCTGGGCATCCAGCGACTCGCAGACGAAATTGGTGAAGGCAAGCTGATCGACTGCTGCGATATAGGCGCCGCCCGTCACGCTTTGGGACGCGGCGGTGCCGGAGATGCGCAGATTGATGAAATTGTTGCCGTTGCCGCCGCGATAGACGACACCCCAGGACTGGCCGGTCGTCATGTTGACGCGACAGTTGATGAAGGTGTTGGAGAAGGAGCCGCCACCGCCGGACAAGCCGATATGGACCCAGGCGTTGCGCGTATCGAGATCGGAGAAGCGGCAGTTGGTGACAGCGTTGAGGCGCAGGGCGGCGATATAGGTGTCGCCGGTCACCGGGTCCGCCCCGGTCGTCTGGTTGGTCTGGTAGGCCAGCATGAACCCGGCCGTGGTGATCTGGGACACGTTGGTCAGGGAGATCACCGGAACACCGCTCTGGAACTGGCGAAGGGTACACCAGTCCCCCTCGATCCTCAGGTTGCTGACGCCGCTCAGAGTGAGCGGTCCATAGATCTCCCAGACGCCGCCGCCCATGTCGACCCGTCCCTTGATGGTGGCGGCCTGGGACCAGCAGGTGTTGATGGCGGTGGCGTTGGACTCGCGCTGCTGTTGGGTCAGTCCGGCACCCCGGATGGCGCCGTAGGTTTCCGGCCGGAACGAGTTGTCGGCGCTGCCGCCGGAGGACTCCGCGGAGATCGTGCCGTCCGGCGCAATGGTGATGTTCTGGCCCTGTTTGACGCCGCCGAGCGTGTTGACCCCGGCGGGCGGCAGGGTATAGGGCGTCGCGTTGGGGTTGCTGAGGACATCCCCGGAGATGATCAGGCCGCTGCCGACCCGGATGCCGCCGCGCACGGCATCTGTGGCGGGCGGCAGGATGTAGGAGGTGCCGGTCGGCGTCACCGACAGAATGCCGGTGGCCTGGTCGTAGGTGAAACCGTTGCCGATCCGGATGCCGCCGAGCGTGGTGCTGCTGGCGGTTGGCAGAGTGTAGGAGGATGAGGACAGCAGGGAAAGCCTGACCTTGCGCAGCAGGCCGGACGAGCTGTCGTGGGTCATAACAAAGTCGGCGGAGGTATCCGGAGCGGTGTCCTCGCTGAGACCGGGGATATCGACAGACAGATTGCGGTTGGCGGTCAAGTTGCCGCCGCCGATCAATCCGGCTCCGGCGCTGATCGAGATGGTGCTGGACGCCAGGCCGCTCGCCAGCCAGCGTACCGTCTTGGCAGCGGCATCGGTCTGGATCTGGATATTGGCCCCGGCCGTAAAGTTGAGGGTTTCTCCGGGCGTGGTCGCGGAGACCGTGGTTTGTCCGGGAGAAGAGACGGCAGCGATGCTGGGACCGCTGACCTCGCTGCCGGTGCCGGTGCCAGTCGAGGCCACCCGGCTCATCTTCACCTTGCGCGGCAGGCCGGTCGAGATATCGTGGCTAAGCAAAAAATCGTTGACGAGATCGGGAGACAAGTCCTCGCTCAGGCTATCAATGTCAAGTTCCAGGGACCTGTCCGTAGCCAGCGTGCCGCCGCCCTTGATGCCGTTGAGAGTGCTGATCTGGCGACCGGTTGGAGTACGAGATGCCAGGGCGACGGCCAGCTTCATCCGGATTGAGTTGCCGTTGCGGGTGGCGTAGAGGTTGTCGGTATCCTCGGCGCTGGTGCTGTCGGTGAGCTGGTCAAGGGTTTGATCAGGCATGGTGGCGTCTCCCGGCGACCGTAATCGCTCAGCCGTTGGGCATAAAGGTGGGGCCGGAAACCAGGGTGGCGGTCCCGCCGCTCTGGGTGGCGGTGTTGCCATTGCCCGAGAGATCCGTCAGGGTGGCCGCCGTGCTGGTGAACTTATGGTACCACTTCGGATTGATCCCAAGTGAGGTCTTGAGATCCTTTCCCCTGGCGATGTCCTGCATCTGAGCCTGGGTCAGCCTGCCGTCCATCTGGAAAGCCAGGTGCATCTTGCCGCCAAAGTAACGGGTCGCCGGAGTATCCTGCCGGGTGCCGATCGTGATGGTGGTGCCGGGAGGCTGCAAGGCGCCGAGCGCGCCGGACAGGATGGCATCGTGGAACAAGACGCGGGTGCCGTTGATCGGCGTATAGTAGATCTTGATCGAGCCGGACGAGGCATCCCGCTCGATGGTCCACAGGTAGTATTTGCCATCGACCAGAGACGTCACCGTGGGGGTAAAGATCTCCTGGTCCAGGGAAGCGGCGCCATCGTCGAAGGAGAACGAGAAGCGGTTTGCGGCAGTCCCAGCGTAGCTGGCCTCACCGAGGAAGAAGTTTACGCATCCAGCGGCGAAGAATGCACCGGTGCTGTAGATGTACTGTGCCACTGTTCCGACATTGTCGTCGAACGCCATGATGAAGCCAAGGGTCCACTCTCCGGCGGGTAGAGTGTGGCTAGCAGTCTTGGTCATGGTGTAGATCAGTCCAGTTTCGTCGAACTGAACGGCGTTGGTCAGGACGGGGAACTGCGGGCCGGATGTCAAGGTAACGCCGCCAATGACCGAGGCAGCGCCATTGCTGGCGGAACCGCTGTTGGCAATCGGCGTCGTCAACGTGTTGAGCTTGGTGTAGATATCTGGTGTCTTGGAAAGGTCTGTAACCAGGTCGCTGCCGCTGGCGATCTGCTGCATCTCTGTCGCGGTCAGCAGCCCATTCATCCTAAAAGAGCTGTAGAGGGAACCGGCCAACCAGCGATCGTTACCGCCAACAGGCGGCGCGCGAGTGCCAAATGCGACCGGTGTGGTGGGAGCCACGGCCCCCAGGCCGGTAACGCTGCCGCTGATATAGAGCGTCCTCGTTCCTCCGGGAGAGACATGGTAGATGTTAATGACTTCCGTGGCCTTGACACGCTCGACGATGAACAAACGCCAGGACGTATCGAGGAAGGAAGCATTGGCAGCTCCCGAAATCGTTAGAGCGGTGGCCCCGGCTCCCCGAATAACCATCTCGACCGCGCCGGGCTTGGCTGTCGCCCCGGTGACACCTGCCTCGTAGATTAGCAGGTTGAAGGTCTGGACGCCGCCGTAGGGGCCGCAGGAGATAAGGTACTGGGATGCTGTTCCAGCCGGATTGTCTATCCGCGCCCAGATGCCCATCGTCCAATCTGCATCCGGCAGGTTCCAACCGCCGGTGAGCGCGTACCGGATGTGGCCGGTAGCATTGTCGAGGGCGAGGGCGGGATTGCTGATGACCCCGGCTTCCAGGGCCGTCTGGACCGGAGACATCAGCGGCTGGAGGGCATTGCCGACCGTGCGTCCGAGGGCGGCTGTATTATCGTAGACCGGAGATGAGCCGTCGAAGCGTCCCCACTGATAGTAGACATCGACCGGACCGGCCGGGTCAGTCGCCAGAACGAGAGAGATTGTGTTGGTGCCGAGCGTGACACTGGAGATCGGCAAGGCCGCGGCATCACTGTGGACGGCGTCCCTGGGGAAGACCTGGAAGCCGGTCGCAGGACTGCCGGTGTTGGTCTTGAGCGCACTGCCCGCGCGGTGCTGGACGGTGAGGGTGATCGTGGTGCCGGTACGGCTGGCGCCGGTGATCGACGGGCCGAGATTATGGACCGTCTCGGTACCCATGGCGAACAGAAGGGCGTGGGCATAGGCGTAGGCGATCAACTCGGAGCCGGAGGCAGTCTGGTTGATGTCGTCGGACAGCGGCACATCCGGCACCCAGCCGAGATTGACCACGGTGGAATTTTCCGCCAGGTACTCGTAGTGGGCGCGGCGGGTTTCTTGGGTAAAGAAATCGCTGTCGGCGGTGTTGCTGCGGTTCATCAGGGGGAAAACGCCGAAGCGCTGGACGGTGGCGGCACCGCTCAGTCCAGTACGAAGAGCGGCCAGCCGGGTCTTGTAGTCCGCCTTGGTGATGGTACCGATACCGGTGCCGCCCTGATTCCACAGGATGCCAGAGACAGCGCCGAGCGAGGTCAGGCGGGTGACGGCGGTGAGGTAAGCCGGATCTCCGGCTTCCCAGTCAGTGATCGCGGTGTCATCGACGCTGACCTGGACGACGGCCTGCGGCACCGTGGTATATGAGACCATCAGGTTGAGAAAACGCACGACGCCGTTGCCGCCAGTTCCGGCGACGACGCCGGGCAGGGTCCAGTCGGCAGCGCCGGTATAGTAGGCAGTCCTATCATCCGGTGTCGGCGGTGCGTTAACCAGGATCGACATGCGGTTCTGCTGGGACTGCCCAGCAAGCATCCAGACATCCCCGACCGCAACGGTGTTAGCGGCGGTATAGACGGCGGCGGGATCTTCGTCGAGACGGTACTGGAGTTTGTACCAGCCGCCCTGCGGCACGGTCAGCGTGCCGTTCCAGACACCGTTGCCAGACGATCCAAGGCCGTTGGTGTAAATGTTGGAGATTTCGCTGTCGGTCAGGGCGCTGGCGCAGACAAAGACCTCTGCCAGTGCCCCGTCAAGGTTTGGCTTGAAAGGGGACGCCGCGAGCAGAAAGTCTCCCGTTCCGACCTTGCGGGTCGCAATCGTGACCGGTGTCTGCTTGACGCCATTGGCGAAAAGAGCAACCTCACCGGTGGATTGGGTGTACCGGCCGACATAGTGTTTCCAAGCACCCGAGACATAGGTCTGCGCATCGGTCGAGAAAACCACCGTGTCCGTACTGGAGTGTATCCTGAACTGGACAGCACTTCCCTCGATGAGAAGCTGATAGTTCGTCGCCTTGGACAGGATGGAGCCATCTCCGCCGGTTTCACTGTCGACCCTGACCCAGGCCCCGACCGTTACCGAGTCATTGGTGACGGTCGATTTTCCTGGAAACCCGGCAGACATGTCAGTCTCCGCGAGTGAAAACTGCTGGGTGCTGGCCTTGACGAAGTTCACGGCATCCTTGCCGCTGGGTCCCGCCACTTTGGTCGGGGCGCTGGCGGATGGCACGAGGATATCGAGAGAACTGACGGAACTTGCCCTGTTCCCGGATGCCTCCGCGAACAGCCACGATGCCACGACGGTTGGCCCAGATGCACCACTGGCAACGGCGGTCCAGCCGAGCACTTCCGTAGAGGTCTCCGCATTGATGATACGGGCGGAGACGCCGGTGGTGGTGCCGGTATAGGTCCCGGAGAGAGAGAGGACGGCGGTTCCTCCGGTGCGCTGGAAGACGCGCCGCGACGGCAGTTCGGCTGCGGCAACGCGGATAGCGCCACCACTCGCCCGACGGCGCGCGGTGGAGACGATACTGCCTAATGTCATGGAGCGGTATCGCCGCTCAGGACGATCTGGGGAGCGGTTCCGGCGTTGGCCGTGCAAACCAGAAAGGCGATGGCGTATTGACCGGCGGTTCGGGTGTGGGTGCCCCTGGACACCAGGGTTCCGCCGGTGACCTGGACCACGGCGGCTCCGGCGCCCATCTGGATGAGGGTCAACTCGAACCCAACCGGCGTCGTGTTCGGCAAGGTGACGGTGACGGCTGTTGCGGCGTTTACCACGATCTTACGCCGGTTGTCAGCCAGGCCGACGCCGTAGTTGGCCGTGGCTGTGACGAGGGCCTGGGTGGTGCGATCTTCCAGGGTGTCCACGATATCATGGAGATCCTGGACGGATGTTCCGGCAGCCGTGCCGAGCGGCATCTTGGCCTTGAGCCCAGCAATGGTATCGACGGCCATAGGATGCCTCCGGGAACGTGAGAGATCTTGGGAAAGGCTGGGATCTGGACAGCGGCCCTAGGACCCCTGGATTTCCTGGATCTGGATATCGGAGACGACGGCCGTGCCGGTGGCGGCGCGCTGAAACAGGATCGAGGACGTGGTGGTGGTAGCGCGGAACTCGTAGGTCCGGCTGCCGACCGCATCGCTCGACGTGGCGGCCTTCATCTGCTGACCACCGCTGACAGAACCGATCAAGCACATGGTCGTGTTGGTATTGTTGACCCAGCGTAGCCGGTAGAGTTTGGCGGCGACGGTGGTGCAGACTTGGCGCGCCGCGAGGGTCGTGCCGGTTGCCGGAATGGTGATGGCGCCGGTGGTGGTATCGACCGTCACTCCGGCAGAAAGATTGGTCCAGGCAGTCGGGGAGACCAGGGCGGTATCAACCCAGGTGACTTCCGGGATCTCCTGGATCTTGAGGTCTGAGATGGTGGTGGTCCCGGCGGCGGTGCGCTGGAACGTCATGTGCAGCGTCGTGGCGGTGACG
>Ga0209974_10000008_pt1 | contig 49862 bp, 51 predicted proteins | sample InoplaM3SPM_FD_187592 | JGI IMG/M metagenome (GOLD analysis project Ga0209974, IMG submission 187592) | Arabidopsis thaliana rhizosphere microbial communities from the Joint Genome Institute, USA, that affect carbon cycling - Inoculated... | ecosystem: Host-associated > Plants > Roots >...
TCGCAAAAGATCCCTCAAGGCGATAATCTTCCTCGATTTGTCTGCGACTCGTGCCAGGTCATTCACTACCATAACCCGAAGATCGTGGCAGGGTGCATCGCCGAATGGAAGGGGCGAATCCTGTTATGCCGTCGTGCCATTGAACCGAAGTCCGGTCTCTGGACCTATCCCGCGGGATTCATGGAAATCGGCGAGGGAACCGAGGAGGCGGCCAGGCGAGAAACACTGGAAGAGGCTGGAGCGCAAGTGACCATTGTGAGGTTGCATTCGGTGCTCAGCCTACCCCATATCGGCCAGGTGTACTTGACGTTCATCGGCCATCTGGATGCAGAAGTCTTTGAGGCGGGCGTGGAAAGTCTAGATGTACGGCTGTTCGAGCGGCAGGACATTCCGTGGGGTGACATCGCCTTTCCCGTCGTGAAGGATGCGTTGCACCGATATGTGGATGATGTCGTCGATGGGACATTCCGCTTGCATGTCGCCGATCTGTCCCACCGCCTCATCTGAATCATCGCTTCAAAGCGCTTCTATGGATGATGGCGTGGATGTCCACCAGTCCCTGATTCCGGTGAATCGCGTAGAAGATCCGCCAATCGGCGACTGCGTACTTGTGTAATTCCGGCAAATCAGGCATCACCTCGTGGCGAAGATTTTCAACGTTGGAAGCGATCCACTTGGTCTTTTCAAGGAGCCGTTGAGCCATCGGTAGGCCGGCGTGGGCAAGGTCTTGCACGACGCCTGCCTGAAACGTCAGTCGATACCAGGGCATCGCTGTTTACCAGCGAAGCCCGAGTTTTTCAGCCAGCTCCTCGCCGGACAGCCGTTCGCTATTTGCGAGAGAGGCCTTGAGTCTTGCGCGCAGCACCTCGCCCAGTTCCAGGCCTAAATCAGGATCGCCGATCAGTTCACGCAGTCGGTCATCGACCAGCCCATGCACCAATTGCTTCAATTGCTCCGGCGTCAGCGAGGAGAGATCCATGTCGGGGAGAGAATACGGAGGGCGGCTGAGAAATGCAAACCGCTGAGACGCTAGCTCGGAGGAGCGGTCTTTTCCAGCTGCTGGATGAACCGGCCCAACCTCGCCTGCTCAGGTTCTGCGACGACGAGGAATTCCATACCAATGCCTTGGGATCCGCACCAGCGCACCGCGGCATTCTCGATTTTTAGCGGGACGGCCTCTCCCGGCAGCTGCAAGAGCAGCGTCACCTGCATTCCAGTGAAAGGCGTAACTAGACTCTCGACACGACAGCCCTTCGCCGAGAGGTCACGGATGGAACCTTTGTGCCTAAACTGATCGCGCTGAACTAGGACGCTCGGCATGCTGACGAGGAAACGACGGTGCTTGCGAGTGACCACAATGAACGTCCTTCTTGACGAGTGCCTAGGCGGCAGGCAGGTGTTGAGCCGGCCGCTTGAGAGTATTGAAAGAAAACGCCACCATCGCCCCGATTATCAGCGGCGATCCATCACGATGTTGCAACCCCCCACGCCCAGGTTGTATACGGGGAATTCGACAATACAACGTCCATACTGGCGCTTGTTCATAGACATGCACACAGGGAAACTGACTAGGATTGCTGCTTACGCGCTTACGAACTCTCTCCCAGGATAAAACTATGGGCATCCGGCAAATTTGTCAAAGAAAACCGATGTTTCACACAAGTGAGGACTAAAATGCAGCGCCTGACTGGCAAAGTGGCAGTGGTCACCGGCAGTAGTAGCGGCATCGGCAAAGCCATCGCCCTTCGGTTTGGCGAGGAAGGAGCTAAAGTTGTCGTCACGGCGAGAAGAAAGGCGCTGTGTGAGGAGACGGCCAAGGAAATTTGCCGCAAGGGCGGCGAGGCCTTTGTCATTCAGGCCGATGTCAGTCACGAAACCCAGGTCGACATGCTCTATGACAAGGCCTGGCAGCAATATGGCCGCCTTGACATTGCGGTCCACAACGCCGGCATCTTCGGTGGCAGGAGAATCGCGGAAACCACAGCAGCCGCCTTTGACGAAGTGATGAATCTCAATTTACGCGGCACATTTTTCTGTTGCAGAGCGGCGTTCAAGCACATGAAAGCTCAGGGCGGCGGGGTCATCATTAACATGTCCAGCGTAGCTGGCGTGCAAGCCTGGACGGGGACTGGAATCTACAGCGCCTCCAAGCACGGGGTGATGGCCCTGACGAAGGCGTTGGCGGATGAAGGACGGACGTTCAATATCAAGGTGTCCGCAATCTGTCCTGGAGGAGTGGCCGATGAATTGGTCGACTCGACGCCTGAGGAAATCGTGCACAGCGAAAAAATCAGTCCGTTCGATATTGCGGAAACGGCCATTTATCTTTGCACGTTAGGGAAGTTTGCAGTGGTTCCGGAAGTAGTCGTCAACCGATTGGGAGCCGATTGGTAATTTCGCGGTGAACGGCTACCAGCGTCGGCCATAGTGCCGAGAGAAGAAACGGGGCCCCCAGTACGGACGGCCATAGTAACCGTAGTAGCCTGGCACGCCCCATGGTCGCCCAAGATACAACCCGAGGCCCACCGGCGGATACGCATAGGCATATGGAAAGACATAGGGAGGCGGCAGGATCGCAGTGGCAACGGGCGGCTGCGACAGTTGCTGTTGAGGCTGTCCCGTGGCCGCAGCTTGTCGGTCTACCTGACCTTTCAACTGTCCGACCAGATCTTGCTGCGCTTGTACCCGGCCTTCGAGCTGCGCGATCTGCTCCTGCTGATGCTCGATGAAGGCGTTCAGACAACGGGTCTGCGCCTCATCAGTATAGTTTGAGCACTCCCAAGGCACCTGAGGATTTGCAGCTTCTGCAGACAGGCCGCGAAGAGCCATTCCCATCATCGCCGCACTGAGCAGGAACAATTGGCAGAGGAAAGAACGGGAGGACGGCGCAGGCTGAGTGATCATGGGATCACCTCCTTGAGAGACACGTTACACATTACCATGCGTTTTTCAGTTGCGCCAGATCGCGACAGGCGTTTGCTTTTGTCCTTCTGGAATCCTACAATGCCGCCGCAAGCACAAAAATTACATGGCTTCCCCGACCATCTCAAGCTCCAGAACAGCCACACCTCTGTGGCGGCCGTCCTGGCCTGCCGTTTCGCTCAAACGCCGATTTCGACAACGGCTGTTGAAGTGGTATGAAAGCTTCGGCAGGGATTTGCCCTGGCGGAAGACCTCCGATCCCTACCATATTCTCGTCTCAGAGGTGATGCTCCAGCAGACTCAGGTGGATCGCGTGATCCCAAAATATCATCAATTCCTTGATCGCTATCCGAGTTTCGAAAGACTGGCGTCAGCCCGGGTGAAAGAGGTGAAGAAACTCTGGTATCCCTTGGGGTACAACATCAGGCCGGAACGACTCCATAGTATTGCGTGCGAAACGGTCCAGCGGTACGGCGGCAAATTACCCAACGATCACGACCAGCTATTGTCGTTCAAAGGCATTGGACGCTACACCGCTGGCGCTATCCGATCTTTTGCGTTCAATGAGGATGCCCCGATCCTGGATACCAATGTCAGCCGCGTGCTGTACCGCGTATTCATCGCCAAGGGTGATCCAAAGAAGAACACGGTGAAGTTATGGCAACTGGCGGAAACGCTGATTCCTCCCGGCAGAGGTTACGATTTCAACCAGGCCCTGATGGATTTCGGTGCGATCTGCTGTACGGCACGGGCACCCTCATGCCAGGCATGCCCCATGACGCCGATCTGCAAAGCATATCCGTTCAAGGTTCGAGGAAAGAGCTCATGGCGAAAGTCGTCGAAGTAGCCGCCGGCTTGATCTGTGATGAGGGTCGTTATCTCATCGCCAAACGCCGCGCTGGTGTGCATCTCGCCGGCCTATGGGAGTTTCCCGGTGGGAAGCGCGAACAGGGAGAAAGCCTGGAGGAATGCTTGCAGCGGGAACTGTACGAAGAGTTGAGCATTCGTATCGACGTTCCCGTTCCATTTCGGATCATCCGGCATGAGTATCCTGAAAAAGTCGTGGAGTTGCACTTCTTTCGCTGCAGCATCGGGGAGGGCCGGGCGACCCCGCTCGATTGTGCGGAGATCCGGTGGGTATATCCGTCGGAGATGGCACAGTACCAGTTTCCACCGGCCGATCGTCCGATCATCGAGGCGCTGCAGAGGGATTCTGCGGGACCTGCCAGATGAAAGTCGTCCTCGACATCGAAACCATCCAGTGCACGCGAGAGGACTGGCTCCGCCTGGCGGGAAAATGCCGGCCGGTTGAGGCGGAGCCTCCTGAATTCGATCTGTTTTCAGCAGGAGAAGCCGAAGCCGAACGCCAGGCAGAAGAGGAACAATATACAAAATCGGCATTCGACGGAACATACAGCTCGATCGTCTGCATCGGCCTCTTGGAGTTCTCCGATCAGATGGAGCCCCGCGGAGCCGTTGCGTGGTATGGCGGCAACGAACGGGAGCTCCTCCGTCAGTTCTGGAGCCGTCTGGCACAGGCCAAACCGTCGTTGTTCATCACACACAACGGCCTCGGATTCGATCTACCCTTCATCAGGAAACGCTCCATCATTCATCAGGTCAAACCCAGCATGGACATCAACCTGGCCAAGTTCAGAGCGGAACCGGTGTATGACACCATGGCCATCTGGAGCAATTGGGACACGCGGGGGTGGGTCAAGCTCGACGTACTGGCGCGGGCACTGAATGTGGAAACCAAATCGGGCAGCGGCGATCAAGTGGCGGCGATGTGGGGTCAGGGAAAGGGGTTCGAGCTCGCAGAATACTGTCTGCAAGACACATATGTTACGTATGCCTGCTATTGCCGGATGAACTTCCGACAACCACTGTCCCGTGAGGTTGTCCTGCTACAACCCGAACTGCTCGACGTGGGTTGATCCGCTAGGGGGTCCGATAGGCCTCCGCCTTTTTCTTCTTCGGTGGGACCTTCACGGTTGCTTTGAGCGCTCTGATCTCTTCGTCACGATCCCGCAATTCCCGTTTCATCCAGTCGGACTCTTTCCGGAGCACCCTGATTTCGGTCTCCTTCTTGGCGAGCATGTCCTTGGCTCGATTGAGCTGCACTTGCATTTCCGGGGGTCCCTCTCCCTCGATCGTCGCTATTGCTGCAGGCACCGCCACTCTCGAACCGGTGGCAGGAGCCGCGGATGTCTTCGCGATCGGCAGCGCCGGCGGCATCGGTGCTTGCGCAAGGGCATGGTAGTCGATGACTTGAACGGTCACGCCCGCCCTGCCGCCTGCGGCATAGGGGGGAGCCTGCTCGGCTCGGGCGGCCGATTCTGGCATGAACGTCGTGGCTCCGGCGCCTTTCGAAACTGTGAAGTGAATGGCACTCTGCTGCACGTAAATGCTGCCCGCCGTGGGTTCAGAGCCTGACCCTGCCGATGAGGATACGCGAAACACGACTAACTGTTCGGGTTTCGCTTTCGATAAGCCTTGTGCGAGCAGGGGAGCCAGGAACTCCGCATCCTCATCGCTGAACACTCTCATCGGCTTGCTGCCAGCGGCGGACATTCTCGATCCGTTTTTATCCTCCGCGAAATACACTCCCTTGACGATCTTCAAAATCGTGGTCTGGTCGATGATGGCCGGATGGCTGGCTTCGAAAGACCAGTCCATGATTTCTTCGAGAGCGACGCTGCCTTTTGCATTGTGCGCAATTTTGGAAGTGGAACTGCATCCGGTGACCATGAGCGACAGCCCCACGAGGGCGTACAACGCCGCATTGATCAACCTGTTGCCGCATGAAAAGGTCGACATCGCTGGTTCTCCTTTGCCGAATGGGTGAGAAGCCGCCCGCCGCCGGCGCTGCCCGCAAGAGCCTCGTTACCAGATCCCTAAGCCCATCAGTGTCATGCTGAGCGCCAGCCAGCCGAAGAGCCCCACCGCGATAATAGTCTCCAAGCTCGTGGTCGAATCCGATTGCTCATCGGGCGTCTGTTGAGAAGACTTCATGTCGTCGCTCCGTTCGGCGATTGGTGGAGGTTTCCAAGTCGTTCATTTTTCAAGCAAAGATTATGCCCTTTCTTCTTCTCCTACCGGATGGATGTAAAGATTCAGCGAAGAGATCGGGTTTCGGCTTGAGAACCAGAAATAGTGCTTTCAAAAATAACTTTTACTATTATTGTTCAACGTATTGATTTAATGACTCTTTTATAATTGTCCATTGGTCAAACAATGACAGGCTGCTTTCCGAGGTATGACCGGGGGAAGAGTCTTTACGGGAGGCCGTTGTCGGCGAAGAAAAAATACGTACCGAAGGAATGTGGCTACGACTGAACCATATTCGTGCAGGAGTGTTCGTTTTTTGCCGGAAGGTCCGGCCGGGCCACCGCTCCGGCGTAGAGAGTGGACGCCGACGCATCGGCGATGGAGCAGGCCACCAAATCACCTGGCCGGCATGCAAGGTCCGCCTTATTCCAAATTACCGTCACATTGCCGTCGCTTTTCCCCATGGCCTGTAAGCTGGATTTCTTTGCGTCGCCTTCGACGAGGACGGGGAGTGTCTCGCCGAGATACTCGCGGTTTCGCTCCGTCGAAATGCGACGCTGCAGCTCGACCAAAGTGGTGACGCGGCGCGACTTGACCTCTCGGGGAACGTCGTCGGGAAATTTTCTTGCGGCGATGGTATTCGTCCGTTCGGAGTAAACAAAGATAAATGCGGAATGGTACCTGACCTCTTCCAACAGACGATACGTGTCCGCAAACTCCTCGTCGGTCTCCGAGCAGAATCCCGCGATAATGTCCGTCGTCAGGACCATGCGTGAATTCATCGAGCGGATCCGTTCGACGAGCGCTAAGTATTCGCGTCTCGAGTACGTGCGGTTCATCATTCCCAGGATGCGATCATTCCCGGATTGCGCAGGAAGATGGATGTGCTTACAAATCTTCGGATGGGATACCACTGCCTCCAGCAAGGGCGAAGGAAAATCCTTTGGATGCGGAGACGTGAATCTCACACGCTCGATCCCGGGAATGTCCGCGACGGCGGTCAGAAGACGGGCAAAGTCCCAGTCGCGTGACCGGTAAGAATTGACGTTCTGCCCCAGAAGCGTGATCTGCTTAAAGCCTTCACCGGCGATACGGGCGGCTTCCTCGAGAATACCCTGTGGATCCCGGGACCGTTCGCGACCGCGCGTATAGGGAACCACACAGAAACTGCAGAAGTTGTCGCAGCCGCGCATGATGGCGATCCAGGCGTTGACGCCGGGAATGCGCGCAGGGACGATGTCGTCGTACGTCTCATACTCGGACAAGTCCACGGCCAGGGCTTTCGAATGCTCATCCTGTTCTTGGGCATGAACCGCATCGCGAATCAACCTCGGCAGCTGCCGATAGGCATCGGGGCCCGCCAACAGGTCGACCAGCGGCTCCTGCTTGGTGAGCTCCTCCTTGAGATTTTGCGCCATGCAACCCAGGACACCAACGACCAAGGACCGGCTTCTCTTGAGAGCCTTGAGGTCGGAAAGATGCGTGTACACCTTCGTGTGAGCGTTTTCGCGGATGGCACAGGTATTCATGAGAATCACGTCTGCGGATTCCCGGTCTTTGGTCATGACGTACCCTTCGCGCACGAGCAGGGCTCGAACGAGCTCGGTGTCATATTCGTTCATCTGACAACCGAACGTTTCTATGTGCACCTGGCGACGGTGACCGGGCCCAACACTCATGATGGAGTTCCTTCCATCTCCTTCGTAATCAGGCGGCCGAGCGCCCAACGATCGGAAGCGCCTGTGATCGTGACTTCGTGTGTCTGATTGACCAGCGTCGATTCACTCGCGACGCCAACCTTCAGAAAATGCGCCGTCGTCCCGAGACGCAGACCTTCGGTTTGTCCTTCTTCAAACAGTACGGAGACCGAGCGACCGATCCATCGTTCCGCATACGCAAGCCGTTTCTGACGCGATAGTTGGGCCAGTGTCTGGGCGCGCTGCCGTGCAACGTCAGCTGAAACGTCGTGAGGCATCTTGGCCGCTGCAGTTCCAGGCCGCTTCGAGTATGTGAATACATGAAAATAGGAGAAAGGAAGCCGGCTGGACACGTCCACGGTTTCCTGGAAGGCCCCCTCTGATTCGCCGGGAAAACCCACCATCAGATCGGTGCCCAATGCCAGATCCGAAACTCGTGAAAGAGCACGCTCAATAAGCGACATGAATGATCCGACGTCATAAGGGCGGTTCATGGCTCTGAGCACCGCGTCGTTTCCACTCTGAAGCGGAATGTGCAGATACGGGCACAACTTGCGACCAGCGCCCATCCGCTCTAGCAGTGGTTGGGTCACCGTTGTCGGTTCGATCGACGACAATCTAATACGCTGGATGCCGCTAATCCTTTCTAAGCGATCGATGAGGCCGCTGAGGGCGACGCCCTGTGAGTGATACTGACCGATGTTCACCCCGGTCAGGACCAGTTCTCGACGCCCGCGTGCCGCGTGCGATTCAGCCTCTGCAAGCACGTCGTCGAGAAGCCGGCTGCGCTCATGTCCTCTTGCAAACGGAATGAGGCAGAAGCTGCACATTACGTTGCATCCATCTTGAATCTTCAACAAGGCCCGGGTGGCATCGGAATCGCCAAACTCCGGGAGGACGAACTCTTCGCGAGCGATCGTTCTCGTATGCAGCACCTCCGGCGTCGGCTGTTTCCGTAGCACCTCTGGAGGCGGCAAGAACGAGGGCAGGTCCGACTTGAATTGGTTGCCGACGATGAGATCAATTCCGGGAATATTCCGCAGGTGACTCATCCCTGTCTGAGCGTAACAGCCGGTGACCGCCACGAAGGCATCCGGGGAATGTTTCAAGGTCTTTCGGATCACGTACCGGCAAGTGCGCTCGGCCTCGGCCGTGACCGAGCAGGTGTTGACGACGAGCAGATCGGTGGGCTCGCCCCAGGCCACGACGGTGTAACCTCGACGCCGTAACTGGGATTCGAGCACGGACGTTTCCGCTTGGTTGAGACGGCACCCGAGGCTGTGAAGTGACGCACGCTTTCTCATGAAGCGCACATTATAGAGAGCTGATTGCAGGAGGGGCAAGTACAGGGCCATTCGCGTTGTGGGTTGAAGGGTGCTGATCGCCATGGTAGCATGCCTCCAGCAACATCACCCGAGGATTCGGTGGCGATTCGGCTCCTCATCGCATGCGGCTTTCTCTCTCTCAGCCTGCTTCTCGTGCGCAACGCCCCTGCCAAGGATGTCCTGCCCGTTGAACCGGATGTCAGCACCCGTATTGATGAGTTATACGACCACGAAGCTCGCTTGTTTCTCATGCTGTTTTCGTTAAAAGGGGACGGTCAGGTGGACTACATCACGGGCCGCATGGTCCAGGAGTACGCCCGCAGCAACTTTGGTAATCCCGTCTATCAGACCGAAGTACACCCGTTGTTCTATTGGTGGAATCATATAATGTGGAACGATCCTGAACAGGATGGCGTGAACGGCAACGAGCGCATCTATCAGGAAAATGTGGAATTCGACATTTCCCGCTACAAACCCTGCACGTTCAACGGACAGCCTTGCTGAGGCGTCAGCATCTCGCTCCGGACGTCCAACAGTTCATCGAACCAAATTGGCGATTCTCCTAAATTCGTGACCGGTCCGGTGCTATTCTAGGCACGCACAGAGTTATCCGATCACATGGCTGCCTCCTTCGCACAAATCCTCGGGAATAAGCGCATTGCCCTGATGCTGCCATTGGGGTTTGCCTCTGGACTGCCTCTCGCACTCACATCGGGGACTCTGCAAGCCTGGTTGACGGTGGCAGGAGTGGATTTAAAGACCATCGGGATATTCACGCTAGTCGGCCTTCCTTACAGCCTGAAGTTTCTCTGGGCGCCCGTCATGGATCGGATCGCTCTTCCCTGGTTGGGACGGCGGCGCGGCTGGATGCTCGTCACGCAGATCGCGGTGGCCGCCGGATTGGCCCTGATGGGAGTGATCGGTACCGAGAGCGGACCACGGTGGCTCGGCGGCATCGCGATCGCCGTCGCCTTCATGTCCGCCTCCCTGGACATCGTTTTTGACGCCTATCGCACGGATGTCCTGCTGTCCGCCGAGCGGGGCTTCGGCGCCGCAGTTTGGGTGAATGGCTATCGATTGGCTCTCTTGCTGGCGAGTGCCGGAGCCTTGGTGCTGGCCGACCATATTGGATGGCGGGGCACTTACCTGGCGCTGGCCGGTCTGATGGCCGCAGGAGCCGTGACCGTGCTGTTCAGCCCGAACCCTCCAGCAGGCGGCCTTCCGCCGAAAACGCTCAAGGAAGCGATCGGATTGCCGTTGCGCGAACTCTTCGCCAGGCCAGGCATTTATGGAATACTGAGCCTCATTGTCCTCTACAAGGTTGGAGATGCCGTCGCGGGCTCGTTGCAGACTGCCTTCTTTATCGGCGGTCTCGGCTTTACCGCAGGAGAGGTCGGATATGTGAAAGGTCTCGGCATCGCCGCCACGTTGATCGGCGCGTTAGCGGGCGGCATGGTAATGGCCAAAACCGGGTTGGCTCGTTCGCTCCTGCTATTCGGGATTCTCCAGGCGCTGTCCAATCTCTCGTTCATGGTGCTGGCCTGGATGGGAAAGAGCTACGAGGCGCTTGCGGCCTCAGTCGTCATCGAAAACGTCACGGGTGGCATGGGCACGGCAGCCTTCGTCGCGCTTGTGATGTCCCTCTGCGACCATCGGTATACGGCGACGCAATTCGCATTGCTGTCTTCACTCGAAGCTCTCGGCCGGGTCTTTTCAGGTCGTCCCTCGGCTGAAGCCGTAAGCCTGCTGGGATGGGGCTGGTTCTTTTGTCTCTCGTTCCTTCTCGCGCTGCCTGGTTGCTGGCTCGTGTGGCACTACCGCCGACAGCTCGCCCCTGACGCAGGCGAAGCCACTGCCTCGGAATCTCCGCTCATGAAACCGGCTTGAGACGCCGCTGAAGAAACAACACGAACAAGAGCAGGGTGGGCAAGGGTGCGAGAGCATAGGGCACCAACCAAATCCAGACATTCTTAGCTCTCATGCGGGTCTGATCGATCATCCAGACGAAGACCCAGATCATGAGCCCGATGTAATTGAGCGCCATCCATCTCGTCGTGTGGATTTTCAAGCCACTGGTGCTGTCCGGGGTACCGTGGATGAGAAATGCGCCCAAGATGACCACAAATAATCCCAATAATATCGCAACGAGCTTTTTGCTCCATACGAACATGAGACTCTCCTCCCCAGCAGGTTCAACGCGATAGGGACGTTGTCCAACGGTTGAAAACTTGCGGTAGGCTAAAGATGAGTTCGAGATTTGTCAAAGGAAAGCATCCATGAGCCTGCTTCGGCTCGCAATGACGGTCATTGTGCTGGGCTTGGGCGTCGGGCTAGTTCTCTCGAATCCGACGATGGACGATTACCTACTGTTCGTCGAAGGCCAGTTGGGAAAGGCGATGGACCGCAGCGAACAGAATCATTCGGGGCGCGAGCAGGCCATGCTGAAATCAATCTTCCGCTCCCACAGCCACGAACTGATGGAGACCGCCGTCCGTCCCCACACGATTCGTCGAAATTGGGCCGTGATGAGCATTTACGAAACCTCGTTGTTCGACGTGCGCATCGTCGTGCTAGGCGCTGCTGGATCCTTTATTCCACTTAAGGGAATCGATGAGGCCATCCTACGCCTCGGCCGCCTCGCCTTCTAAGATAACCTCTCCCTCAGTACTCCACAGCTGTGGATAACCTGTCTTTTTTTCCATAAAATTGGCCGCGCGCAACAGTTGGCTGCTATCCACAGGCTTTCCTCCATTTCCACAGGAAGGCCACAATATTTAGTATTGACAATTCCTGGCAATAGCTATATGTAGTCATCCCCGTGAACGACGACATCACAAGCATAGGCTTCTCCGCTCAACAAGTCGCACCGGCAAGGTCCTTTAGGCCCACTACTTCCGTAGGGTCCGAAGCAGGCTGCAATTAGCTCGGAATTCAGGGAGGAGGCATCGTGAGAATAGAACGGCGATTTACACATTCAGGACAGAGTCCTTATGAAGGGTTGAGGTTCGTAAAACGCTCGTCGGAGATACGCAACCCTGATGGATCGACCGTCTTCAAGTTGGACCAAATCGACATTCCTGAATCCTGGTCGCAGCTCGCTATCGATATTCTGGCTCAAAAGTATTTTCGCAAAGCGGGCGTTCCGCAGAGGGATGAGACAGGCAATCCTCTCCTGGGATCCGACGGGAAACCGGTTTTGGGAGGAGAGCGCGACGCCAGACAGGTATTCGAGCGCCTCGCCGGCTGCTGGACGCATTGGGGCAAAGCCTACGGCTACTTCAAGACCATCGAGGACAGCGCGGCGTTTCACGACGAAGTGTGCTACATGCTGGCGCACCAGATGGCCGCGCCGAATTCTCCGCAGTGGTTCAATACGGGCCTCCACTACGCCTATGGCTTGTCCGGTCCGGCTCAAGGTCATTTCTACGTCGATCCCAAGACACGCGAAGTCGTGAAAGCGACGAATGCATTCGAGCATCCGCAACCCCACGCCTGCTTCATACAATCGATCGAAGACGATCTCGTCAACGAAAACGGGATCATGGATCTTTGGGTGCGGGAAGCCCGCCTCTTCAAGTACGGGTCAGGAACTGGCACGAATTTTTCGAAGCTGCGCGGCGACGGTGAATCGCTCTCAGGCGGCGGACGCTCGTCCGGGCTCATGTCGTTTCTCCGCATCGGGGATCGAGCGGCCGGCGCCATTAAGTCCGGAGGCACCACCAGGCGTGCCGCCAAGATGGTCTGTCTGGACTTGGACCATCCTGATATCGAGGAATTTATCGATTGGAAGGTAATCGAAGAACAAAAAGTTGCCGCAATGGTGACGGGCTCGAAGATTTGCGCCCAACGCCTCAACGCCGTCCTCAAGGCCTGCCATATCGTCAATGCCGACGGCACGCCTCATGTGTCCATCGATCCAAAGCAAAATTCGATCCTGGGCGAAGCGCTGTCAGCGGCCCGCCGGGACAACATTCCCGAGGCCTACATTCAGCGGATGTTTTCCTATGCGCAGCAGGGGTTCACACATTTCGTCTTTCACGAATACGATACCAACTGGGACGGCAGGGCGTATCAAACCGTTTCGGGACAAAACTCCAATAACAGCGTGCGCATTCCCAATGAGTTTTTCGCCGTCCTGGAAGCAGATGGCGATTGGCAACTCAAGCGACGGATCGACGGGAAAATTTCCAAAACTGTCAAGGCGCGTGATCTCTGGGACCGCATCGCCTGGGCCGCGTGGATTTGCGCCGATCCTGGCACTCAATACGACACTACCATCAACGAGTGGCATACCTGCCCCGAGGACGGGCGCATCAATGCCTCGAATCCCTGTTCGGAATACATGTTCCTCGACGACACGGCCTGCAACCTCGCATCGCTGAATCTGGCGCAGTTCTTTACGCCAGAAGGCCAGTTCGAACTAGAACACTTCCGCCACGCAGTCCGGATCTGGACGGTCGTGCTTGAGATCAGTGTCCTCATGGCGTCTTTCCCGAGCCGCTCGATCGCCGAAAAGAGCTATCAGTTCCGCACCCTCGGCCTGGGATACGCCAATCTCGGTACTGTTTTGATGCGGCAGGGCATCCCTTATGACTCGGAGAAGGCGCTCGCCATCTGCGGAGCGCTCACCGCCATCATGACCGGTGAGGCCTATAGTGCATCGGCGGAAATGGCGGCTGAACTCTGGCCGTTCCCCGGGTATGCCAAGAACCGAGACGCCATGTTGCGCGTGATTCGCAATCACCGCCGCGCTGCCTATAGCGCGCCGCGGGAGGAATTCGAGGGACTCACGATCACGCCGGCGGGCATTCAACCCGAACATTGTCCGCCGGACCTCCTGATCGCCGCAAGACGGGCTTGGGATCGCGCCCTGGAACTCGGAACCGCTTACGGATACCGCAACGCGCAGGTCACCGTGATCGCGCCGACCGGTACGATCGGTCTCGTCATGGATTGCGATACGACCGGGATTGAACCGGACTTCGCCCTGGTCAAGTTCAAGAAGCTGGCCGGTGGAGGGTATTTCAAGATCATCAATCAAAGTCTGCCGCCTGCGCTCGAAACTCTCGGTTATCCCTCCTCACAGGTGCAGGATATCGTCAACTATTGTGTGGGCCGCCAGACTTTGCAGGGCGCGCCGTTCATCAATCACGAGACGTTGAAGCAGAAGGGGTTTGACGATGCCGCGCTTGGCCGAATGGAAAGCGGTCTGGCGCAGGCGTTCGAAATCCAGTTTGCCTTTAATAAGTACGTGCTGGGGGAAGAGTTCTGCCGTGCCAAACTCGGGCTGACCGACCTTCAGCTGACCGAGGCCAATTTCAACATGTTGAAGGCGCTCGGCTTCACACAAGAGGAAATCGCCGCGGCCAACGATTATTGCTGCGGCACCATGACCGTCGAAGGTGCGCCACATCTCAAAGCCGAACATCTGCCGGTATTCGACTGCGCCAATCGCTGCGGCCGCATCGGCCAGCGGTACATCGCCGTCGATGCCCATATTCGAATGATGGCAGCTGCCCAGCCATTCATCAGCGGAGCCATCAGTAAAACGATCAATATGCCGGCGGACGCCACTCTGGAAGACGTGAAATCGGCCTATCTCTTCTCCTGGAAGAGCATGGTGAAAGCCGTGGCGCTCTATCGTGACGGGTCAAAGCTGAGTCAGCCCCTTTCGGCGTCTACCGACAGTGGAAAGACGGTCGAGACATCTACGGAAGTCTTGAACATTGCCGAGAAGATCACCGAACGGGTGCTGGTGCGCTATCTGGCCAAGCGGCGTCCGCTCCCAGCCAGGCGAAATGGGTACACGCAAAAGGCGGTCATCGGTGGACATAAACTCTATCTCAGAACCGGTGAGTACGAAGACGGGACGGTCGGTGAGATCTTTTTGGACATGCACAAGGAAGGAGCTGCCTTCCGGAGCCTCATGAACTGCTTTGCCATCGCCATTTCGCTGGGCCTGCAGCACGGCGTTCCCCTCGAGGAATTCGTCGAGGCTTTCGTGTTTACACGCTTCGAGCCCAATGGTCCGGTCAAATTGAACGACCGCATTAAGATGTCCACGTCAATCATCGACTATATCTTCCGGGAGTTGGCGGTGACGTACTTGGATCGGTACGATCTCGCACAAGTCAAGGAAGAGGATTTGCGGATGGACTCCGTTAAAAAAGACTCGCCGGATCCCGAGTGCTCTGAAGAGGAAGCCGACCCCCAGGCTCTCGCCTCATCCTCGATCAGCACGGAACTGTTTCCCTCCAGAAGGGGCATGCAACCGAGACACGGAGGCAACGGTCATGGAAACGGCAATGGCAGCGTGACGCACAAGCTTGAGGTCAAGAGGGAAACGTTGACGTACACAGCCGAGGCCGTGAAGTACGCGCGCCTTCAAGGCTATGAAGGGGATCCTTGCCAGGGCTGCAACGAATTCAAGCTCGTCAGAAACGGCACTTGTTTGAAATGCATGGGCTGCGGCGCCACGAGCGGATGCTCATAGGAGGGTGCGGTCATGAGCCCGACGCTTCGGGAACAGGGCATCGAAACGGTCCACGACCAGGTCGTGAGCCTGGTCGCTCAACGCTGGGCCAAAGCGTTTGTTTGCAAGGTCACGATCAAAAGCGGCCTTGAGCAGAATCCTTGGGCGGAGCCCAACCAGTCGTGCGACATCGTGGGGTGGTACGTGAGCTCCGGCGGCAACACGATGGAATGGATGGCGGAAGTCGAAACTGAGGACTCCCTGGGGGATACCCAGGTGGTCGACAAATGGAAGAGGACGATCACCCGCGGTATACCCTTTTACCTGCTCGTGCCAAGTGGCCTGAAAGAAGTGGCGTTGAAGCTGACTCAGGAGCAGGCGATCATCGTTAACTGCGTCTATGAATTCACCTTTATCAATGGGGTATGTCACATTCTTTGAGGGCAGGGGCCCAGCGCCTCGACAGGTCCTCATGCTTGCGGTTCACCTACAGGAAGTGATAGGAGTTACGGGCGCTCGTAGAGGGGCTTTCGCATGCCAACCACCACGCAATTGGTCATCAGCAGTCAGAGCCGGCCCGGCGTGATGGCGCAAGTCGCCTCCGTCCTGGGAGAGGCGGGCGTCAACATCAAGGCCTTTTCCGCTCCAGAGGTCACCGGTACAGGCAAACTCAGACTGTTGGTTGCCGATCTTGAGGGGGCTCGCACCGCCTTGCGGATGGCCAAGATCAAGTTCGCCGAAGAAACCGCCCTCATTCTGAGCTTGGAGAACAAGCCTGGGGCCTTGAATGAAGTCGCCGACCTGTTGACGAAGGCACGCATCAATATCAAGTGCGGCTATTGCACTCCTTCACGGGAAGGCAAACGCGCGATTGTCGTCCTTACCGTTGCGAATACCGAAAAGGCCCTTTCTGTTCTTCGGGATCAATCGCTGGACGAGTTCTAGTCGAGGTGCCGACGTTTCCTTGTATCTGCTAGGAATTGACCGCTGTTAGTTGCGCGATCTGATAGGCCTAAGGGAATGAGCATGCCCGGCGGTCGTTTGCCTGCCCTGGGTTTCTTCCCCGCATCCCTTCTTATTATCAGCTTCGTCGTAGGATGCAGCAGTCCTGCCCCCAAACCCGTCTACTTTCCCGGATATCCCGTGGGCTATATCGAGCGTGGGATGGCGTCCTGGTATGGACCAGGTTTTCATGGCAACAAGACAGCCAATGGGGAGCGTTACGACATGCACAAGCTGACGGCCGCCCATCGGACGCTTCCGCTCGGATCCATCGCGGTCGTTCGATCGGCCACCACCGGAAAAGAGGTCACCGTGCGCATCAACGATCGTGGCCCTTTCGCGAAGGGGCGTGTGCTCGACCTTTCCTATGCGGGGGCTCAGACGCTCGGCATGGTGGGGCATGGAACCGATCAGATCGAGCTTCGCGTGATCGGATTTCAGGGCAGAACCGCAGCAATGGGGTTTCTGAGGGTGCAAATCGGGTCCTTCGCCGAACATCAAAATGCAGCGACACTTCTGCAGCGGGCCCAGCGGATCTACACTGAAGGAAGGATTCAGGCCGTGGACCTTCCTGATGGAAGGCGATACCGCGTACAAGTAGGGGAGTTCAAGACCGAAGGTCAAGCCGAGTCGGCCGCTACGAGGCTGGAAGCGGATTTGGCCGTACAGTCCTTTGTTTTTCGGGACGATAGCTGAGTCCCCTTAAATATAAGTCAATGATTTTATGGTAACTTTTGCTGAAGTGCTTGCCCCTCATTCAGGCCTATGATAGATGTACACCTCATGAAAACCGTACCTCCCCACGGCGCCTTCCGCATCGACCTTCGCCTTTCCCCCATGTGCCTCTCCTGTCCAATCGCCGGAAGAAACTCTCTGCTGGTCTGTGTCCGGACGACCGTGCGCGTGGCCCGTCCCTAAACCCGGAACCTCTATGGATATTGCGATTCTGCTCGGCCTTATTGTTCTTTCTGCCGTGATTTCAACGGCGGAAATCGGGTTTTTCGCTGTGAATGAGACCAAGTTGCGCGCACTGGGTCAAAATCATAATCACCGCGCCAAAATGGCTCTCCATTTGAGAAGCGACCCTCAAAAGCTTCTGGCCACGATCCTCGTCGGAGACCGTTTGGTAGGCACCGCCATTCCGATGTATGCGACGTTCCTGACCTTGAACACCTATGGGGCGGACCGGACCTTTTTCGACGACACGATCGCTGTTGTGGTCGGGCTGCTCACCTTCGTGCTGCTCGTCTCGGTGGACGTAGTGCCCAAAACGTTGGCCGCCAAGTTTGCGGTGCCTGTGACGTTGAACATGGCCTATCCGGTCTATGGTGTCCAATTCCTGCTCAGACCTATCCTGGCAGTCATGGTGCCATTTATCCATAAAGTGACTGGCGGGAAGGGATTGACCCTGCCGCTGGTGACCGAAGAAGAGCTCAAAATTATGCTGGATGAAGGAGGGAAGGCCGGTGCCATCGAGGTCGAGAAGGTCAAGATGATCAAGAACGTCTTCCAGTTGAAAGACATCACGGCGGAAGACGCCATGACGCCCCGCCTGTATGTTTTTTCCTTGGACGGCAATTTGCGACTCAAAGAAGCGCAGGAACTCTTGTACACCTCCAAGTATTCGAGAATTCCCGTCTATGACGGCACCCTCGACAATATCACCGGCATCCTCTACAAGAGCCGGGCTTTGACCGAATTGGCGAAAAATCAGACAGACGCCAAGTTGAAGGAAATCGCCTATCCGCCCATCTTTGTACCGGCCGGGAAAACGGCCGACGATCTGATGAAGCAATTTCAACAGGAAAAGCGGCACATGGCGGTGGTCGTGAACGAATTCGGCGGCGTCATGGGCATTGTGACGCTTGAAGACCTGCTTGAAGAAGTCGTCGGCGAGATCATGGACGAAACCGACATCACCGAAGAGTTGATCAAGCGCTTGGGCAAGAATCACATCCTCGTACACGGCCGTACGGAAGTGCGAAAAATAAATGATTTCCTGAAGGTCGATCTCGGCGACGAAGCCGTGACGATCGGCGGCCTGATTCAGCAGGAGTTGGGTCGGATTCCCAAAGTCGGAGAAGAACTACGGATCGGCAACTGCCGGATACTTGTTCATGAAGCCGAACCGCGCTCGATCAGAAGTGTCCAGATCTTCCGTGAAGAAAAGACGCCCGTGGCAGTGGAGGCTCCCAACTTTAACCTGGTGGGCTAACAGGCTGCCGTTCATTGTGCTCCCGCTCCACCAGTGCCTGAAATTCTTCTTCGGTCAGCACGGTAATCCCCAGCTTCACCGCCTGTTCCAGCTTGGAGCCTGCCTCCTCTCCTGCGACCAGGTATGAGGTCTTTTTACTCACACTGGAGACGACTCGGCCCCCAAGCGCTTCCACTAACTGTCCGGCCTGCTCCCGAGTCAGATCCTTGAGCCCTCCTGTGAAGACAAACAGTTTCCCCGCAAGCGACGTGGGTGCAGAGGAAGGTGTGGGAACCTCGATCGTAAAGCCGCTGTCGAGCAACTCTTGAATCACCCCTCGATTGTGTTCTTCGGAAAAATATGATTTCAGGCTCGCCGCAATTTCCGGGCCTATGGCCGCGACTTGCCGCAACCTGGCTTCATCGGCCTCCATGATTCGGGTCAACGATCCGAATTCCCGCGAAAGAACCTTGGCGATATGGTGTCCGACCTGCCGGATGCCCAGTCCCATCAAAAATCGGTCGAGGGAAACGGTTTTACTACGTTCGATGGCCGAGAGCAGCAAGCTGGCAGAGCGGTCAGCGAATCCCTCAAGGGTGAGCAGCTGTGGCTTGGTCAGCCGGTACAGGTCGGCGAGTGAACGCACGAGCGCGGCATCTACCAGCTGCGCCACAGTTTTCTTCCCGAGCCCTTCGATATTAAGTGCCCCCTTCGATGCGAAATGCTCGATGGCGCCCTTGAGCTGCGCCGGGCAGACGGAGTGTCCGGTGCAGTAGTAGTACGCGCCCTCTCTGGCCACGTTCGAGCCGCACACGGGACAGTGATCCGGCATCCGAAAGGGCTCGCGGCGGATCTCCTCCGGTACGGCCAACCGCTCGGCGATCGCCGGAATGACGTCGCCCGCGCGCTCCACCCGGACGGTATCGCCGGCACGGATGTCCTTTCTCGCCACCTCATCGGCGTTATGAAGCGTCGCTCGGCTGATCGTCACACCGCCCACTTCCACCGGGATCAGCAGTGCAAGTGGGGTCAACGTACCGGTGCGCCCCACGGATACAGCAATATCCTGAACCTTCGTGACTTCCTTGCGTGGAGTGAATTTATAGGCGACAGCGTAGCGCGGACTTCTGGACTTATAGCCGAGCCGGTCCTGCCAATCCCGCCGGTTGACTTTAATGACGACGCCGTCGATTTCATAGGGGAGGCTGTCGCGGAGCGTTTCGGTGTCGCGATGATACTCGGCCGCTTCTTCGATGGATGCGCAGAGGCGCCGATGCAACGGCACTGGAAAGCCCCATCGCGACAAGGCATCGAGTTCTTCCCAATGGGTAAGCAGCCCTTTCCCGGACAGCGCCATGATCTCGTAGCAGGTCAACGCGAGAGGGCGGCCAGCCATCATCGCCGAATCGAGCTGGCGCAAGGCTCCTGAGGCGGCATTTCTCGGGTTCGCAAAGCCTTCCTCGCCGCGCTCGGTCATGGTGCGGTTCAAGGCTTGGAAATCATCGAGCCGCATATACACTTCACCCCGCACGACCAGTCTGGCTGGGTAGCCTGTATTGGACATCAATTGGAGGGGCAGCGCCCGTATCGTTCGCAGATTGACCGTGACGTCCTCTCCGGTAGTCCCGTCTCCTCTGGTCGAGCCTCGCGTAAACACTCCCCCTTCGTAACACAGTTCCACCGAAAGCCCGTCGAATTTAGGCTCCGCCGTATATTCAACCGCGCTGACCTCCAGCTCGCGCTTCATCCGTTGATCGAATGACAGCACATCGCCGCGGTCGACGAGCGAATCCAGACTGAGCATCGGCTGTTCATGGCGGACTTTTTTCAGGGAATCGAGCGGAGGTGCTCCCACGCGTTGAGTCGGTGAGTCCGGCGTGACCAGTGCTGGGTGGGCCCGCTCGAGCTCCGATAGCTCCCGATACAGGCCGTCGTAGGCCGAATCAGAGATTTCAGGTTTGGCCTTAACGTAATAGAGATAGTCGTGGCGCCGAATCTCATCCCGCAAGGCTATGAGTCGAGCCTGGAGTTGTGCCGTCGTCATGGAGTCGAACTGGGATCCGGGACATTCAGCTTGGGAACACCACCCCGCACCGCCAGGTGTTACCATAGCCCACGATAGACGGTCAAACGTGCGGTCTCGCCCCATTCTCTTTGACTTTCGCGCCCTTGGCCATTATTCTATCCAATCCACATTGAGAAGATTGAGAGCACTGCGGCACTCTGATTGCGGAACGTACGGCACGCATCCGCGTGCAATGAGGAGGAAGACATGAAGGGGGAAGCGCCTGTGAGAAGATCCTTGCTGAGACCGGCCGGAAGGATCATCGTCCTAATCTGTGGAGGCCTGGTATTCAGCGGTTGCGTGCTGTCGGAAAAGTATGAGGCGGAGAAGGCGCGGAGCCTCAACTTCCAGCGTCTCCTTGCCCAGGAAGAAAAGCGGACAGGCGAACTGGACAACGAGGTCAAACGGACCAAGCGGGAGCTGGCGGAATACGAAACACGCAACCGCGAACTTAGCGCTCAGGTGCAGGCCGTGCGCGAGCAACTGGCGCGCGCGCAGGAAGAGAGTGAGGCGATCAAAGAGGCGGCGCTCCTCGAACGCAAAGCGAAGGCGGACATGAAGCGCTCGGCGCCTCCCATCCCCAAAACTCCGCCGCCGGAATCCACACCGAACATGAGCGAGCTATTGGGAACAACACCGGCGTCTCAGGCTGACACATCGTCCCCTCCGGCTGACCTACAAATGGATGCCAAGGGTGGATCGAATATCCATGTGGTGAGGCCGGGTGAAACCCTCTATCGCATCAGCCGGCGTTATGGCGTGAAAGTCGACACCCTGCGCAAGTGGAACAAGCTTCCAGACGACATCATCGAGGTCGGACAAAAATTGATCGTCAGCCAGGAGCAATAGGCGAACGTGTCTTCTGCAACCTATTCACTGAGTCTCGAGCAATTCTGCCGGTACGCCCGGGAGGGGAATCTCATCCCCCTCTACCGCGAAATTCTGGCGGACTACGACACGCCGGTCTCGGCCTTCGCCAAAATTGATCACGGCCCGACCGCGTATCTGCTGGAGAGCATCGAGGGAGGAGAGAAGTGGGCCCGGTATTCTTTTCTGGGCAGCGGTTCTCCAGTTGTGATCTATGAAGACCGCGGGGACCTCGTTCAGCTGCGGGGGAAGCGGAAGAAGCGCATTGCAAGCCGCGGGAAACCGCTCGAACGGCTTCAGGAAATCATGGCCGCCTATCGACCCGTCGTCGTTCCTGACCTTCCACGCTTTGTCGGAGGCGCCGTCGGGTATCTCAGCTATGACATTGTCAGAACGTTCGAAGAATTGCCGGGCCGCCAGAAGGAGCACATCAACCTCCCGGATTTTGCCTTTCTTCTCACCGATACGTTGGTGATCTTCGACAACGTTTCCCAGAAGATCAAAGTCGTCGCCAATGCTCACGTGACGTCCACCCGGGACCGCGATGTAAAACGGGCGTACCGTGCGGCCACGGACCGAATTGAACGGATGATCGCGCGCCTCAAGCGACCTGTTCGCAGAACGCGACCTCACCGGAGACGCCGGCCGATCACCTTCACGTCAAACATGAGCAAGGCCGACTTCGAAAAGATGGTGGTGCGCACGAAGGAGTACATCCGGGCCGGCGATGTCGTTCAAACTGTGCTCTCCCAGCGGTGGGAAACAAGCGTCCAGGCTCCGCCGTTGCAGTTGTACAGGGCGCTTCGCGTCGTGAATCCGTCTCCATATATGTATTATCTACGCGTGGCGGGCGTAGAGCTGGTCGGCTCATCGCCTGAAACGCTGGTTCGCTGCGAGGACGGCGTGATCACAGTTCGGCCGATCGCGGGCACGCGCCGTCGTGGACAGAGCGCCGAAGAGGACATGCAAATGGAACGCCGCCTTCTGGCGGACGAGAAGGAGCGGGCCGAACACGTCATGTTGGTGGACCTCGGCCGTAATGACGTGGGACGCGTCGCCCATTCCGGCTCGGTCGCCGTCGACTCGTTGATGCACGTCGAACGCTACTCCCATGTGATGCACATCGTCTCGAACGTGACCGGACACCTCGATCCGAGCAAAACCTCCTACGACGTCTTGCGAGCCTGCTTTCCGGCCGGAACCGTCTCGGGAGCACCGAAAATCCGGGCCATGGAGATTATCGATGAATTGGAACCGACCCGGCGGGGCCCCTACGCCGGCGCCGTCGGCTATTTCAGTTTTTCCGGTAACATGGACATGTGCATTAATATCCGCACGGTCGTGATCAAAAAGCACCAGGCGTTTATCCAGGCCGGCGCCGGCATCGTGGCGGACTCGAATCCCGAGCATGAATACGAAGAAACCTGCAATAAGGCACGCGCCATGATGAAGGCGCTAGAGCTGGCAGAGCAGGGATTGGAATAACGGCAGGAACCGCCATGCTGTTGATGATCGACAATTATGATTCATTCACCTACAACCTCGTCCAGTACTTCGGAGAGCTGGGTGAAGATGTTCGTGTCTACCGGAATAACAAGATTTCCGTGCAGCAGATTGAGGCGCTGAAACCCAACCGCATCGTCGTTTCGCCGGGACCCTGCACCCCCAATGAAGCTGGTGTCTCCGTCGAGGTGATCCAGCACTTCGCCGGACGCTTGCCGGTACTCGGTGTCTGTCTCGGCCACCAGTCGTTGGCAGTGGCATTTGGAGGCCAGGTCGTGAGAGCCGAGCGCCTTATGCATGGCAAGACGTCGCGCATCCAGCACGATGGACGCACGATTTTCCGCGAGCTGCCGAATCCCTTCGACGCGACTCGCTATCATTCGCTCATTGTCGAGCGCGCAAGTCTCCCATCCTGCTTCGAGGTATCCGCCGAAACAGTCGAAGGCGAGATCATGGGCATGCGCCACACCTCCCTCGGCGTGGAAGGCGTGCAGTTCCATCCGGAATCGATCCTGACCTTGGCAGGAAAGGATCTTCTCCGCAATTTCCTCAAGATGTAACCCTCCCATGGCTACGATCAGAGACGCCATCGCCAAATTAGCCGACCGTCTTACGCTGACGGAAAAGGAAGCGGAAGAGGTCATGCGCGAAATCATGGCAGGTGCGGCAACGCCGGCCCAAATCGCCGCGTATCTGATGGGACTCCGCCTGAAAGGGGAAACTGTCGAGGAGGTAGCGGGATCGGTTCGCGCGATGCGCGATCACTCCGTTCGGATCACTGTCGGCGCGTCACTCATCGTGGATACCTGCGGCACAGGAGGCGACGGCCGTCATACGTTCAATATTTCGACGACGACCGCCTTCGTCGTGGCCGGCGCTGGATTGACCGTTGCAAAACACGGCAATCGGTCGGTCTCATCCAAATCGGGGAGCGCCGACGTGTTGTCGGAATTAGGCGTGAACATCAGCTTGTCGCCCGACCACGTTTCGGACTGCGTCAACGAAGTGGGCATCGGATTTCTGTTTGCGCCGCTCTATCACGGTGCCATGAAACACTGTGCAGGGCCACGCCATGATATGGGTGTCCGCACAATGCTCAATCTGTTGGGGCCGCTGACGAACCCTGCGGGAGCGACTGTGCAGGTCTTGGGCGTCTACGAGCCGCGCCTGACTGAGCTGCTGGGCAAGGTGCTCATGCACCTGGGCTCGCAGCATTGCTTCGTAGTCCATGGCATGGACGGCCTGGACGAGATCACCCTCACGGACCGTACGATCGTCTCGGAAGCGAAGGGCGGAGTCTTGTCCAACTACGTCCTGACGCCGCAAGAATTCGGCCTCGAACACGTCTCTCCTAAGGAGCTGGCCGGGGGATCACCGGCGGATAATGCCAGGATCACCCGCGAAATTCTGCAAGGACGAAAAGGACCCAAGCGCGACGTGGTCTGCCTCAACGCGGCGCCGGCCCTCGTCGCCGGCCGGAAGGCCAAAACGCTTCAAGAAGGTGTTCACCTTGCGGGCCAGGTTATCGATTCCGGAGCCGCAGCTGAAAAACTGGCTGGACTCGTCGCGTATACAAACAAGGCCTCTCACGCATGATGCTGTCGAGGATACTCGAACACAAAAAAGCCGAACGACGCCACAAGCAGAGCCGTGGCTACCTCGCTGAACTCAAGACCCAGATCAGAGACAATTCCGGTCCTCTCGGCTTCGCCGTCGCCCTCGACGCGACCAGAAGCACCACGAGCCCTGCGCTGATTGCCGAGGTCAAGAAAGCCTCCCCGAGCCTGGGGCTTCTCCGCCAGGAATTCAACGAGCGATTCGACCCGGTCGGTATGGCGAGGGCTTATCAGGAAGCGGGAGCGGCGGCGGTGTCGGTGCTGACCGACCAGGATTTTTTCCAGGGAAGTTTGGACCATCTGCGCGACATCAAGCGATCGGTTCCTCTGCCGGCGCTCAATAAGGAATTCATGGTCGATGAGCTGCAATTCTACGAAGCGCGCGCGTACGGTGCCGATGCCGTGCTACTGATTGTCGCCGCGCTGGAACGGACTCAGCTCGTCGATTTTCATGCGCTAGCCCGCGAACTGGCATTGGACGTGCTGATTGAAACCCATCATGAACGTGAGCTGGACACGGTCTTGGAATGGATTCCCGATGCCAGGATGATCGGCATCAATAATAGGGACCTCACAACCTTTACGACCGATCTCACGATCACCAAACGTCTGGCGCCTCGCATTCCTGCCGGTAAGCTGATCGTCAGCGAGAGTGGCATTCATACCCGCAGCCACGTGGAGCAACTTTTGGACATCGGAATTCATGCCATGCTCGTCGGCGAGTCGCTCATCAAGGCTGAGAATTCCCGTGCCAAAATTCAAGAACTGCGCGGGATTCCCTCCACCACCCAGGCCTAGCGCGATGCGCCGAGAGATCAAAGTGAAGGTATGCGGCATCACCAATGCCGAGGATGCGCTCGCCGCCATCGAAGCGGGCGCGGATGCATTGGGCTTCATCTTCTACGAGAAAAGTCCTCGCTATGTCGTGCCAGCCGTCGCCGCGAACATCATCGCTGGGCTGCCCCCCTTGGTCACACCAGTCGGCGTGTTCGTGAACGAGGGCCTGGCGACCGTCCGGTCCATCATGGAGACCTGCCGCCTCGCCATGGCGCAATTACATGGAGACGAAAATGTCTCGTACTGTCGTGAGTTGGCCAGGCCGGCAATGAAAGCACTCCGGCTCAAGGACCGTGGCAGCCTGCTCGCGTTGGCCGAGTATCAAGGACGGGGCGGTGTCCGAGGGTTCGTCCTCGACACGTTTTCGGAGCTGGCCTACGGGGGGACGGGTCAGATTACCGATTGGGGTCTCGCTGCGGATGTCGCCAAAAGCACGCCCATCCTACTCGCAGGCGGTCTCACTCCCGAGAATGTGACCGAGGCGATTCGGATCGTCCGGCCCTACGGCGTCGACGTGAGCAGCGGAGTGGAATCGGCTCCGGGCAAGAAAGACCATGCAAAAATGCGCGCGTTTGTCGACGCCGTCAGGGTTGTCTCTTCTTCGTGAGCCTGTTTATACTGCCAGCACCATGACGAACCGGAAACTCACCGCGAGTGTGCCTGATCGCCAGGGCCGTTTCGGCGTTTATGGGGGTCGGTATGTCCCCGAGACCTTGATGCCCGCACTCCTGGAATTGGAGCGCGAATACGCGCAGGCGAAAAGAGACCGGCGCTTTCAAAGCGAACTCGCCTATTATCTCAAGGACTACGTCGGACGGCCAACACCTCTGTATTTTGCCAAGCGGCTCACGAACCGCCTCGGCGGCGCCAAGATCTATCTCAAGCGGGAGGACCTCTGTCATACGGGCGCTCACAAGATCAACAATGCCATTGGGCAGGGACTCCTGGCCAGGCGCATGCACAAGCCTCGCATCATCGCCGAAACCGGCGCCGGTCAACACGGCGTCGCGACCGCCACCGTCGCCGCCATGTTCGGATTGCAATGTGAAATCTACATGGGCACTGAGGACATGCAACGCCAGGCGTTGAACGTGTTTCGCATGCGGCTCCTCGGGTCCACGGTCACCGGTGTGGACGCCGGCAGCCGGACGCTCAAGGACGCGATCAGCGAGGCGATGCGCGACTGGACCACGAACATCGAGACGACTCATTACATTCTCGGTTCCGTGCTTGGTGCGCACCCATATCCCATGATGATTAGAGATTTTCAATCGATTATCGGAAAAGAAGCCCGCAAGCAGGTGCTCGCGGTCGAGGGGCGGTTGCCGGACAGCCTCATCGCCTGTGTCGGCGGCGGCAGCAATGCCATGGGACTGTTTCACGCTTTCTTAGGCGACAAAAAGGTCAAGATGATCGGCGTCGAGGCCGGAGGGCGTGGGGTGGGCAGCGGCAAGCATGCAGCCCGGTTTTCAGGCGGCTCGCTGGGCGTATTGCAAGGAACCATGACGTATCTGTTGCAGAACGAGGACGGCCAGATCGACCTGACCCATTCGGTATCCGCCGGATTGGACTATGCCGCCGTCGGCCCCGAGCACAGCTATCTCCGGGAGATCGGGAGGACCACCTACACGTCGGCAACCGACGAAGAGGCGCTGGCGGCATTCGATCTTCTCGCGCGGGAAGAAGGCATCGTGCCGGCGCTCGAAAGCGCGCACGCGATTGCCCACGTGGTCAAAATGGCGCCGACGATGAAGCGGCAGCAGGTGCTCCTGGTCAATCTCTCGGGTCGGGGAGACAAAGACGTCCAGCAGGTGGCTCGCATGAGGGGAATCAGCTTATAAGCGACGGGTGACGGGTGACGCATCGCCGGAGACAGACACAAGGCCGTACGACGATCTCCATCGGCAACTCCTTGCGGATTGCCGAGGATCCGTCCGCGAGTGGTAGCCGGCTCGACCGGACATTCCGCCGACTCAAGGCCCGGCAGGAGAAAGCGCTCATTACCTATCTCATGGCGGGCGATCCAAGCTTGGCGGAAACCGAGCAACTCGTCTTGGAGTTGGAAAAGGCCGGGGCCGATATTATTGAGTTGGGCGTGCCATTTTCCGATCCAATCGCCGATGGACCGGTGATTCAACAGGCCGCCGAACGCGCGCTTCGAAGCGGCACGACGCTGCGCGGCATCCTTTCGATGGTCGGTCGCGTGCGAACACAGTCCGAGATTCCCCTTGTCCTCATGGCCTATTACAACAGCATTCATGCCTTCGGGCCTGACCGGTTCTGCCGGGAGGCCGTGGCGGCCGGTGTGGATGGGTTGATCGTTCCCGACATGCCACCGGACGAAGCCGGGCCGCTGAAGGGACCTGCGGCGGCCTCTGGACTTCAGTTGATTTTCCTGCTGGCTCCAACCAGCACGGCCGAACGGCGGACATTCGTCGCCCGGCAGTCACACGGGTTTGTCTACTACGTCTCGTTGACGGGCATTACAGGGGCGAAGCTCGGAAGGGTTTCTGAAATCGGTCGGAACGTTGGGCAGATCCGGAAAATCTCGAAGACCCCGATTGCGGTGGGATTTGGGGTGACGACGCCCGAAGATGCGGCCGAGATCTCGGCCATCGCCGATGGCGTCATTGTCGGAAGCGCGATTGTCAAACAGATTGCCGCCGGTCAGCAGCAGCAGGGCATGATCGCACGCGTGTCGGGATTTGTGCAGACCTTGAAAGGGGCCATGGCACGTCCGGGTCCGTAAGATTCGAGACCCTATTTCTTCGCGAGTCCTTGTGATAACGATGCGCCCTGCTGGTATTGGGGAGGCATGTAGGCGATCATCTCTTTGGCGAGATCGTTGGCCACGTCCTTCAGATTCGGACGGTAGAACATGTAGCTGCTCGACTTTTCGTGGCGAGCTTTCCACACCGTTGTGCCGGTCGTGGCATCGACGAGCCGCAAACTGAGTCCTACCCGCCCGACGTTGTCGCCTTCCTTGCGGACATACTCCCACGAGTTGACCCGAACGACTAGGAAGGAATCGACGTTCAACGCTTTTCCCAGCTTGATGGCGGACTCCTTGTCCGATTGCCCCGTCATCTCCAGGCGGGAGAAATAGAAGACCAAGGAATCGAACGCTTCCTTGGAGGCCTGGAACATATCGGTGACGCTTTCAGGTGTGACCACGCGCTCGATCTTGGCCGTCTTCGCGAGGGCTCCTGAGAGGACGTCTTGAATGTCTTCGCGCGCGCTGTCGTATTGGCTGGCCATCGGAGGCAGCACGGCGATGGCCTGCGGCCGAAACTGCTTGGCTCCTGGTCCTTCCCAGACTTCCTGCAATCCGCCGCAGCCCGCGACCAAAAGGGGAATGCAGCAAAGAAAGACACGAAGCCTGTGCGCGGAACAAATGAGCAGCATGAAATCAGTATACCATTAGTGAATGACGATAGGGCTAGAACGTCAGCGAGAGCGAGCCGGACGCCAAGGCTCCCTTCTCAAGGAAATCGTACCCCCCGCCGACGTCGAATCGAAGGGCGAAGATCCGCACGCCAAGTCCTGCCGTGGGCGTCCATGGCGTGCCGGGGTCCTGCATGTTCTTGAATCCGCCAATGCGGAAGGACAAGAATTCCGTCAGAATCGTCTGCTCCGCCCCCAAGCTCAGTACCTGACTCTTGATCCCAGGCACCAATGTCTTGTTCGACGTGATGTCGACATCAGCCGACAGCGTCAGTGAGGAGTAGGGATTAAGCGCCATGCCTCCACGTACCTGAGGCCCGAACTTAATCGTGCTGCCGCCCGGCGAGTCGAATTCCGGTTGATTGAGGTCCTTGGCGACCACCCCGAACCGCAACCAGGAAGAGGGCCGATAAATGGCGCCGACGTCGATGCCGTACGTTGTCGAAATCGTCGCTTTTCCCAAGCTATCGGACAACTTGATGTCCTGTCCGCCCTGGAGATTCTGGGTACCGTTGTATGCCGCACCTTGAAGGATCTTGGCCGTGAATCCGATCGAGAATGTCTTGTCGGCAAAGGCGTAGGCGTAAGAGAACGCGGCCTGCCGCACGTCCAGCGCCGGAACCGTCATCGCGCCGGTGATGTTCACCGCAGTGCCGTTCGCCGTCACTGTGACCGGAGTGCTGACGAATCCACCGCCGGTCGGGATGTCGGAAATATTGAAGCCAAACGCGTGCTCGCCAAAATGTCCTTTGATATAGAGTCCGGCCGCGCCGTTGAACGAGGTATTGGCTCCAGGCTGATTGATGCGATTCGCGATGTCCTGTGCCTTGGCAATATTGGCAGACGACGTGTCGTTGGGATTAAAATTTTCAAGGTCATTGATAGCATCGGCAATGCCCAGGCGGTCGATCGCCTGGCCTCCACCGACGATCCGGATATCGACGGTTTGCGTCATGGCCAGGCCGGCCGGATTCCAATACGTCGCGAGGGCATCAGTCGTGACGGCGACGCCTGCGCCGCCCATGCCCATCGCGCGGGGACCCACGATGACGAATTCCGCCGCGAACGCGTGCTCGCCCAGTGCCAGGAACACCATCGTAATGGCGGCTCGGGAGATCGAATGCATCCGCATACCTCGGCGCCCTCCGGACGAACGCCTTGCTGAGTCTATTGGATGACCCCGCGCCCGTCAAGGATTTGAGGACTGTCGCCCTTCTGACGACTGCCCCCCGTCCTATAAGGAAGAGGGATGGGCATCGAGCACGTCGGAGCCAGTCCCTGCGGATTAGATGATCTGACCGTCCTGCATGTGCACGATACGGTCAGCTTGTGAGGAGAGCTTGTCGTTGTGAGTCACGATCACGAACGTGGTGCCGCGAGCCTTGTTCAATTCACGCATCAGGGAGAACAGGGCCTCGCCGGTATGCGTATCCAAATTTCCGGTCGGCTCGTCCGCCAGCACTAGATCGGGCTTTTGCAGAAGCGCCCGCGCCACTGCGACCCGCTGTTGCTCGCCTCCGGACAACTCGCCCGGCTTGTGATGCAGCCTGGCGCCGAGTCCGACATCGTTCAAAATGGCCGTGGCCTCGGCCCTCACGTCATCCGGCTGCCGTCGCTGGATCAAGGCTGGCATGCAGGCATTTTCAAGCGCCGTAAACTCCGGAAGCAGGTGATGAAACTGAAAGACGAAGCCGATGCGTTTATTCCGGAATTCGGCCTGGGCAGCCTCGGGGAGCTGAAAGAGATCCTGTCCCTCGAAGGACACGGTGCCGCTGGTCGGCCGGTCGAGCAATCCTAGAATATGCAGCATGGTGCTTTTCCCAGCTCCGGACGCGCCGATGACGGCGATGAGTTCGCCGCGCGCAATGGTGAGATCGATGCCCTTCAGCACCGGCAGGGTGTGCTCGCCCATCGGGAACGACTTATAAAGATTGGTGACGGTTATCATGCGTCGGTGCGATGGGGTGGACGGCTCGGATTCCGGCTATTCATAGCGCAGCGCGGCCACCGGCTCGAGCCGTGCCGCCTGAAGCGACGGGTAGACGGTCGCCGCAAAGCTGATGAGGATGGCCGACCCGGCCACCAACAGCACGTCTTCGGCCAGCACATGCACCGGAATCTTGGAAATGTAATAGACCGTTGGATCAAAGGTCCAAAATGTTTCAATCAGCCACAGAAAGGCATAGCCCAGCGGAATCCCGATGGCCGTGCCCGACAGGCCGATGATCAGTCCGTTGAGCATGAAAATCCGGCGGATACTTCGTCTCGTCGCACCCATGGCCTTCAGGATGGCGATCTCCTTCTGCTTTTCGGTCACGATCATCGTCAGCGTGCTCACGATATTGAAGGACGCGACGATCGTAATCAGCACCAGCAGCAGGAACATCATCGTCTTCTCAAGCTTCAGCGCGGAAAAGAGATTGCGGTTCATCTGCATCCAATCCCTGGCCACGTACGAAAACCCTAACGCCTGCTCAACGTGACGGGCAATGTCGCCGGCGCGGAACACGTCCGTGACTTTGATCTCGATGCCGGTGACGCTGTTGCCCATGCCGAAGAACTTCTGGGCTTCGGCAAGGTCGATATAGGCAAGTGACGAATCGTATTCATACATCCCCGACTGAAAAATGCCCGCGACCGCGAACGTCCTGATTTTCGGAACCATGCCCATGGCACTGATCGTGCCGGTCGGAGAAACGACGCTGATCGTATCGCCGGGAAACGCCCCAAGACGCAGCGCCAGCTCCTTGCCGAGAATGATGCCGGGTTTTTCGGATAGCTGCAGTGGACCGGATGGATCGTCAGCCGGAGGCAGTTTGACCGGAATGGGCTTTCCCAGATCCTCAAGATTCCCCGATGCCAAGTTCTGCGCGAGCGCCGTCACCTTGCCTTCCCGCAGAGGATCGACGCCTCGAAGCACGACCCCTTGGGCGCTGTTTGGTGTGGTCAGCATCACCTGCTTCAGGATGAAGGGCGTCGACGCAACCACGTTGGGGACGGTCTCGGTTTGTTTGGCAGTCGCGTCGTAGTCGGTCATACCGTCTTTGGTGCGGTCTTGCACGATGATGTGTGCGGTGGTCCCTAAAATCTTGGCCTGGATATCCTCCTTGAAGCCGGTCATGATGCCGACCGTCCCGATCAAGGCCGCGACGCCCAAGGTGATGCCGGTCACGGAGACGACGGTGTTCAGAGAAATCGTTCGGTTGCGCCGCTTAGCGCGCAGGTACCGGAGGCCGACGACAATTTCATACGGGAGTGTCAAGCCGCTATTTCTCCGGACGCAACTGCGGGAAGAGAACGACATCGCGAATGGACGCCTGGTTCGTAAAAAGCATGATCAACCGGTCGATGCCGATGCCTTCTCCAGCTGTCGGCGGCATCCCGTATTCGAGGGCCCGGAGGAAATCTTCATCGACCACGTGGGCCTCTTCGTTTCCGGCCTCGCGCTGCGCCGCCTGCCCCTCGAACCGTTCGCGCTGATCGAGCGGGTCATTCAACTCTGAAAAAGCGTTGGCGATTTCCCGCCCGGCGATATAGAGCTCGAACCGATCGGTCAGCGCCGGATCGGCATCTTTGCGCCTCGCCAGCGGCGAAATCTCAATCGGATAGTCCGTGATGAATGTCGGCTGCTCGAGGCGGGGCTCGACGGTTTCCTCGAAAATTTCATTGACGATGTTGAAGAGCGGCCACTTGGGATCGACAGGTACGTTCAGCTGTTTTGCCGCAGCGAGGGCCTGCTCCCGGTCCGTCAGAATCGCAGGCGCCAAGCCGTTCACCTCCAGGATGGCCTGATGGTACGACCAGCGCCGCCACGGCGGGGCAAGATTGATCGTTTGGCTCTGATATTCAATGACGGTCGTGCCCAACAGCTGCTGGGCCAATGAAGAAATCAGCTCTTCGGTCAGCCGGATGAGGTCCTGGTAGTCGGCGTAGGAGACATAAAACTCCAGCATCGTGAATTCCGGATTGTGGATGGTGGAGATGCCTTCGTTCCTGAAGTTCCGGTTGATTTCGAAGACGCGGGGAAATCCGCCCACGATCAACCGCTTCAAATACAATTCTGGCGCGATGCGGAGATACAGATCCACTCCTAGTGCGTTGTGATGCGTGACGAACGGCTTCGCGGCGGCACCGCCCGGAATCGGGTGCATCATCGGGGTTTCCACTTCGAGGAAACCCCGCTCAATCAAGAACGCCCGGATCCCGGTGATCACGCGGCTTCGGATTGCGAAAATGCCGTGCACGTCCGGATTGGCAATCAAATCCACGTACCGCTGGCGGTAGCGAGTCTCGACGTCGGTGAGCCCGTGCCATTTCTCGGGCAGGGGACGCAGGGCCTTGCTCAAAAAGGTCAGCTCGTGCACTTCGACCGTGAACTCGTTGGTCTTGGTCCGAAACAAGATACCCGTCACCCCGATCCAGTCTCCGAGATCCAGCTGCTCGGTCACTGTGTATGCCTGCGAGGAGAGCAGGTCCTTCTTTAGGTAGGTCTGGAGGCGTTCCGAGCCGTCCTGGAGCACGGCGAACGCCGCCTTACCGAAGCGCCGGAGGGCCACAATGCGGCCTGCAATCGTGCAGGGAATGCGCTCCTGCTCGAGCGTCTCCTTCGTCTTCTGCCCGTGCAGCCTGATGAGATCGCCGGCCCGGTCCTTGGCATCGAACCGCGTGCCGTACGGCGCCACCCCAGCCTCCCGAAGCACATCGAGTTTTTTGATCCGCTGCTGCCGCTGTTCGTTCGCTTCATCCATGCTGACGCGCCCTCGTCACTTTCGTCGATTACAGGTCGTCCGGGCTCTGGGCCGGTGACAACTGCCCGCTGCCTTTCGTCAATTGCTTCTTCAAGTACGCCTCGATGAATCCGTCCACGTCGCCATCCATGACAGCAGCCACTTGTCCGACCTCATACCCCGTCCTGTGGTCCTTGACCATCTGGTAGGGCTGGAACACATAGGAGCGGATCTGACTGCCCCAGGCGATGTCCTTTTTTTCTCCAACGATGGCGTTGAACTCGGCTTCTTTCTTTTTCTGCTCAACTTCATAGAGCCGCGCTTTCAAAATCTTCATCGCGCCGTTCCGATTCTGCAGCTGCGAGCGCTCGTTCTGGCACTGCACGACGAGGCCCGTCGGCAGGTGTGTGATGCGAATCGCCGTTTCGACCTTGTTGACGTTCTGGCCGCCTGCGCCACCGGAGCGGAAAGTGTCGATCTTCAGATCCTTGTCGTCGATCGCCACCTCGAGATCGTCGTTCAGCTCGGGATACACGAAGACCGAGGCGAACGACGTATGCCGGCGTTTGTTGGCATCAAACGGGGAGATGCGTACGAGACGATGCACGCCGGCCTCCGCCTTCAAATAGCCGTAGGCATAGGGACCGGTGACGGCGATCGTGGCGCTTTTGACGCCGGCCTCATCGCCCGATTGAAAATCCAGCGTCTCCACCTTGAACCCTTTCCCCTCCGCCCAGCGCACATACATGCGCAACAGCATCTGCGCCCAATCCTGGGATTCGGTCCCTCCAGCTCCGGGATGAATCGCGAGGATAGCGTTGTTCTGATCGAGCTCGCCGGAGAGGAGATGCTCCACTCGGAGGGCGGCCAGAAGGGGCTCAAAACGATCCAGTTCGGAAGCCAGCTCAGTCTCGAGAGCGGCGTCCCCGCTTTCTTGCGCCAGCTCCAGCAGCGCCGTGACGTCGCCCAACTTCCTTTCGATGTCGTGCCACTGCTGGAGCTCGCGCTCCAACTTGACTTTCCGGCGGCTGACGCCGGCTGCCGCGTGTGCGTCGCTCCAGAAACCGGGCTGGCCCATCTTGGCTTCGAGTTCCTGCAGCTCGGCGGTCATGCGTGAGTGGTCAAAGATGCCCCCGAAGTTCGGCGACCTGATCATCGACACCGCGCACACGAAGACGAATCTCATCCAGCATGAACAGGGTCCTTTCGGTGTTAGACGGGAGTGGCCGCGACAGCGTCGGGTTCAGCCCCTTTGGTGCCAAAAATGCCGTACAGACAGAACAGCAGGGAGATTAACATACAGCCGTAGGCAAAGACATCTCCGTGCCGACTGTAAAAGGTCTTTGTCTGGCGAACCGGAATCTCGGCCTGCAAGGCTGTCTGCGTAAAGGTGGGAGACGCCACGATGATGCGTCCGAACGGATCGATGAAACCTGAGATGCCGGTGTTTGCGGCGCGGGCGAACGCGAGGTGATTTTCTACCGAGCGGAACACTACCATGGAAAAATGTTGGGCCGGTGCCGACGAATCTCCGAACCACGCATCGTTGGTAATGGTGACAAGAAACTCTGCACCGCTGCCGGCGATGCGCCTCACCAGATCGGGAAAGATGACCTCATAACAGATGACGACGCCGAATTTGACCCGGCGGGCCGGCGCGACGCCGTCGGACTCCTTCAGTTGAAACGACAGAATGGTGGGGCCTGGGCCGGCCTGGAAATCGCCGATGCCTTCGACCATCTTTTCCAAGAAGAAGAGCAGCGAGGATTTGAGCGGGATGTATTCGCCGAACGGCACGAGATGTTGCTTGTCGTACCGCCCAAGCAATTCCCCGTCAGGAGACAGAAGATAGGCGCTATTGAGCAGAAACGGCTTGCGCTCTTGGTCGAACCGGACGGCCGGACTGCCGAACAGGAGCGGGGCTGAGGCGCGATTCGCCATGGCGACGAGCTGTAATTGGTACACCGGTTCGCGTTCATAGATGAAGGGCGTGGCAGCTTCCGGCCACACGACGAGATCGACTCCGTATCCGAACGATTCCGTCAGATGATCGTAACGTCGGAGCGTTTCTTCTCGAAAGGCCTGATCCCATTTGACCGCTTGGTCGATGTTCGGTTGCACGACGCCGACCTGCAGGGTGGCTTTGGAGTGTTCCATTGTCTCGCTGGCGATCAGCGATGTGCTATACGCCCAGGACAGGCTCACCAGCATTGCGGCCGTCGTCACCAGTTCCCAGGGCAGACGGGCAGGCCTGAATCCACGAAAGAGCGGCATGAGCCAGAGATACAACTCCGCCAAGGCCACGTTCGACAGGACGATCAAAAAAGATACGCCGTACACGCCTAAGTGATCCGCGATTTGAATCACATCGAGCTGGCGGTATTGCGAATAGCCGAGAAGCGACCAGGGAAGTCCGCTCAAGACGTACGTCCGGAGCAGCTCCAGAGTGACCCAGAGACAAGGGGCCGCGAACAGTCCATACCGCGGCATGAGCATTCGGAACCAGACGACACCGGCGCTATAGATGCCGACATACAGCCCCAGGTACGCGGTGAGCAGCAGCATGATGCCGTAGCTGAACACCAGCGGCACTTTGCCGTAGGTATTCATGGCCGTCACGACCCACGACATGATACCGGTCGAGCAGATGATTCCCGCCAGCCAGCCGAGCCAAAACGCTTGTCTGCGGCGGCTGAGTCCGTCGAGGGCGATGTGAAGAGGAATCAGCGCGACCCAGGCGAGGAGGCCCAGATCATACCTGGGAAAGCAGTAGGGAAGAAGAATACCCGTCGTCGCGGCGAGAAGGATCAGGCGGACGGGCCACTGACTCATGCGCTAACTTAGCGGAAGGTGAAGGTTGTTGCAACTCAACCCGACCGCGTCAATGCGTCATGAACGAGACAAGCGCTTGCTGTCGCTGGATTTTCACATCATCCAGTTCCGCGACGGTGCCGCAATCCGCTTCGTCCAGTTCCACCCCGAAATGGGCTTCGTCGGCCCAGCGAACCTTCGCTTTCTTGATGATGAGCGCATGCTTGGCGGACGGAATCAGCAGCATCAGGAGCTCCATCCCGACGGTGACCAGATGGGTGCCCCGCAGGCAGCCTCCTCGATTCGTCAAATTTTCGGTCATGCCGCTGGCATGGAAATCCCCGTTGGAATAGTAGACGGGGCACGAAACGGAAGTCCGGATATCGCGTCGCTTGTTTGGGTGAGAGGCCATAATGGGATCGTCTCTACTTTTGTGAACGCAGGAATGCTCTCGCGAACGTGAATGCGCGTGGCTCAGGCGCCGCTTCGATCACCAGGGCCGCAAGCCCGATGCCTATTGCGTTGAAAGCAACGTCATGGATATCGACGGTTCGTCCGGGAACGAATCCCTGAAGCAATTCCATCCAGACGCCAAAAACCATGGCGGCCATGACGCCGAGCCGCAACGCCATCTGCTTGGACCACCCTCGGTTCCGGAAGCCGCCTGTCAGCAGCCAGGTCAATAGGGCATAAGCGGGCGCATGTGAGTACTCGGTGACGGGCTGAGGAAGGACCGCCAGCATAGAACCCGCAATCCCCACGCCGGGCGTGGCTATCGCGCCGAAGGCTAACAGCACCATATACATCGATGGAACAAGCAATCCCCAAATGCCTCCGTTCCTGACGAGATGATTCGCAAGGTACAGGAGCACTTAGTGAGAAACTATTGGGCAATGGTAGGGGAGGGATCAACGCGGTCCCCTGAAGACCAACGGTCTTCCCCCGCGCAGACTGAAAATATTTTTGTGTCGTCGGGTGGCACTGATTCTGAGGGGATGTTCAAAATATCATAGACTTAGCTCGATCCCGATGCTTCCGTCTCATCGCGTTCCACGCCAGCCGGGTTCGCAAAGTCGAACCACTTTTTATACGGCCTCGATTGCCACCTTTCGAGGGGTCATGCAGAAAAGACATCATGTTGATGATTTCTCACACATGAAGGGGTATTCTCCCATGGAGACGGTATGCGGTGCTCGGGAGTTCGATGCCTATGATGAAGATGATCAGGCCAGAACAGATGCGAAAGACGATTTCCCTCGTCGTGACCTGCCTCTTGGTGATCTTTACGGTCAGCGGTTGTGTCATGCAAAGCACCTATGACGCCGCGCTGCAGGAAGGAATGACGGCCAGAGCGGAACTCGCACGCGCAAAAGACGAAGAGAGAGTGCTTGCGCGTCAAGTAAGCGACATGGAACTCTTAAATGCGGATGTGGTGCGTGAAGCGGAGGGGGCCGCTTCGGCCCTCCTGCAGGCGAAAGACGACGCTGAACAAAAGCGGCAACAGGCTGAACTGCAGATCGTGAAGTTGCAACAGAAAGCGGCTCAGGCGACCAAACAACAGCGGGCACTACGGTACGAGTTGACGGTCGCCAAGGAAAATGCCTCGGCGCTGCAAGAACTCATTGATGTCTACCAGAGAAAAATTCGTGACGGCGCTGTGGTCGCCGCATCGTCCCCCGTTCCCGACCCGGCGGTCCACAAGCCGTTCGATCCGTCGACGATTCCGGTCCCACAGGATCTACCGGCGGTCCCAGCAGTTTCTCCGCCAAAACCGACGACGCCCGTGCCCGCGCCCACGCCGTCCACGAATTCCGCAAAATCTCCTCAGCCTCCGCCGGACGAAGGCTGGGTCTCGAGCATCAAGAGCTGGCTCGTGTCTTTGTGGCATTCGGTCTTTTCGTAAAACTCTACAATGTGGCCTTGAGCATCCACACACCTCCGGACCTCCACACTCTTGTGCTTTTCCCAGGTCCCTTTCGGCGGCCCGTCGTGTGACCTGATTCCGAACCCGCCATAACGGCTGAGCAGGCTTGTCGAATCGATGTCGCAGGCACGAGAAGGCTTGTGGCTGTGGATATTCATGCATATGTAACATTCGAACAGCACGCCTACAGCGGTGACGCGCAAACCGGTTCCCAAAGGTGCAGCAATTGACCGTCCAAATCTTGTCTCTACTATTACTGGGGGTCATATCGGCTGAACACCTATGCCCAAAAATTAGGCAGTTTGCTCGAGAGATGCCTCAGATCCTGCATCCTCAGCATCGGAATGATCTTTGTTCACAGACTTATCCACAGAAAATGGGGATCGACAATTCGCATGCCGCCGTCAGCGATTTACCAGGCGCGTGAGCGATGTTTCTGTGGAATCAGTTGTCGAGGCGATCGCAGAAGAAAACAATGAAGCGTGCCAGGAAAAAAGTGGGAGGAGGACGCACCTACCGAGAGTGATAGGTACGGTGGAGACCTTGGGAGGACTTTAGGCTTCCCAGTACAAGCTGGGCCTGCACACCATCCTCAGCGCTCGGTCCCCTGTTGAACCACATTCCCTCTGGGCGTTAACTCCTCCCACAGAATACACGATAGGCCTCTCGCGCCATACCGTCAAGAAAACTAATGTACCTTGCGCAGACCGGCATGATGCGGCTCGTTTGATCGCATTCCCACGTCGAGCACTGTTCACCATTGCCTCTGACCTTCTTTTGTGGTACCAAGACCCACGCTCACACCATCACGAGGTTGAATGTCGAAGAAGCCAACGTCCGCTCTTGGGTCCGCCTCCCGTCCGACAGTTCCGGAACCAGCCGTCCAAAAGAAAGCGCCGCAGCAGCAGATCACCGCGGTGGAAATGGGTGCGCGGCAGCGGGAAATTTCCGTTTCGGAATTCTTCACCAAGAACCGGCATCTGCTCGGCTTCGACAACCCTCGCAAGGCGCTGCTCACCTGCGTCAAGGAAGCCGTTGATAACGCCCTGGATGCCTGTGAAGAAGCCGGCATCTTGCCGGATGTCAGCGTCAGGTTGGAAGTGGTTTCGAACGGTGAACCGGTCGCGCCCAGCCAGGCCAGCAAATTCCGCATCACGGTTACCGATAATGGGCCGGGCATCATCCGCCAGCAGATTCCCCGCATTTTTGCCAAACTGCTCTACGGCTCAAAGTTCCACCGGATGCGGATGAGCCGCGGACAACAGGGGATCGGGATCTCCGCGGCTGGCATGTATGGCCAGCTCACAACGGGCAAACCGGTCAAGATCATTTCCCGGACGAGCCCGAGAGCCGCTGCGCATTTTTTCGAAGTCCAGATCGATACCAAGAAAAACGAACCACTGGTGCATGAAAACAAGCAGATCGATTGGGAGCAGGCGCAAGGGACACAAGTCACGTTGGAGGTCGAAGGGAAATATCAGAAAGGGCGCGCGTCAGTCGACGAGTGGCTCGAACAAACGACCATTGCGAACCCCCACGTCCGGCTCGTGTATCACACGCCGGAAAGCGAGACGAAGGAATACCCCCGGACCTATCACGAACTGCCGCCTTCCCCGCGGGAGATCAAACCGCACCCCTACGGCATCGAATTCGGGATGCTGCTCAGAATGTTGCAGGATACGAAAAGTCAGACCGTGTCAGGTTTTCTCGCCGGTGATTTCTGCCGGGTCTCTCCTCAATTGGCCACCGACATCTGCAAGGAAGCCAAGGTGTCCCCTCACTTCAAGCCTCGTGAACTCAAGGGCACTGCTGCGGAAACACTGTATCGGACGATTCAGAGCACCAAGATCATGGCGCCTCCGACAAATTGCCTTTCCCCCATCGGCGAAAAGGCGATTCTGTCCGGTCTCTATAAACAGATCAAAGGTGAGTTCTACACGGCCGTCAGCCGGCCGCCGGCCGTCTATCGGGGTAACCCCTTCGTCATTGAAGCAGGCTTGGCATTCGGCAATCGGCCGAATGAACAGCCGAAGCCGGAACAACCCGCCGGTCCACGTGCAGAAGGGGAGGAAGAAGACGAGAACGCGGAACTCGCGAGGGTCATCCGGTATGCGAACCGAGTCCCCCTCCTGTATCAGCAATCGGCCTGTGCAACGTTCAAGTCCGCGCTGAACACGACGTGGAAAAATTACGGCGTACCCCAATCACGCGGCGCCTTGCCCGCAGGACCGATGGTGATCTTTGTCCATATGGCGTCCGTTTGGGTGCCGTTCACCAGCGAATCCAAGGAAGCCATCGCGGATTATGACGAGATTCAAAAGGAAATCACGCTCGCCCTCCGCGAATGCGGCAGGCGCCTCGGATTGTTCGTCCGACGCCGGGAACGGGCGGCCAGCGAGTACCGGCGGCGCAACATTTTCGAATTGTACATCGAGGAAGTCGTCGAAGCCTGCAACCGGCTCAAGGGGGGGAAGCTCGCCAAAGAGAAGGTCAAAATGCAGCTCCAGAAAATCGCCAGCTCACGCACCGGCGGGAGCAAAACCGATGAAGCGCTGGGTAAGACAAATAGTGGTCCGGAAGGATTGCCCCATTCCATCATCGTCACCGATGAAGGCGTCGAAGGCGAAGTGACAGCGGCCTCTCAGGTCGACGCGGCCGGTTCAGAAGAGGCCAGCGCTCAGCAATCAATCCATAAGCCGACGACACCTCGTCGGAGCCACACGACTGGGTCACATCGCAAGAGCGATCAGATGGCCTTGTTTGACAAGACCGCCGACGCCAAATCCGTCAAGAAGGGCATGGGCCGCTCAAAACCGAAGACGGCCCATCGCAAGAAATAGCCACGATGGCGACTAAACAGAAAAAAACGAGCGCAGTGGAAAAGAAACTCGTCGGCATTGCCGACATTGTCGTGACGGCTGCAGAACGGTCGAAGGATCCCACATTTGCCATTCCGATACGCGCCTTGTCGAACGTCTCATTCAATCCCCGCAAGGGCATGATCGAGATGGGTCACAAGAAGCAAGCTCGATCGTTCTTCAACGTCGGAATGGCCAAGAAATTCATGCAGACCGTGTTGGTGGCGGACGCCCTGTCCGAACTGCAGCGCGCCGACCTCACGACGTCGCTTCGAGAAATCTATTACCGCACGAAGCACACGATTCAGGATTCACACGAAAATACCTTCGATACCCAGGACGAATCGGATCCCGTGATCGAAGACCTCGAGGTCTCGCTTGCCGCCTTGCGCGAAGAACTGCATGTGCGCGCAGAAAACAGCGGCAGCATCGTCGGGCCAGTCATCTTCGGTGACGACGGGGATAGGGTGGACTGTGCACGCCTGGGCAAAGGGGGCTATTCGGTACCATCAATCGTGGAACCAGAGTATCTGGAGATCCGTCGTTGCACCGCCGACTTCTTGCTCTTGGTCGAAAAAGGTACGCAATGGAATCGCTTGTCAGAAGACAAGTTCTGGCGGCGGTACAACTGCGTCCTCCTGACAGGAAACGGTCAGCCACCGAGAGGCGTGAGGCGTCTCGCCCGGCGGCTCCATGAAGAATATAAACTGCCCGTCTATGTCCTAGTCGATAATGATCCCTGGGGTTACTATATCTATTCGGTGGTGAAGCAAGGCTCGATCAACCTCGCGTTCGAAAGCCAGCGGATGGCCATTCCGAAAGCCAAGTTTATCGGACTGTCGAGCGCCGACCCTGAACGGTATGAGCTCCCCAGAAACGTGGGCATCAAACTCAACGAGAAGGACATTGCACGGGCAAAGGAACTGACGAACTACCAATGGTTTCAAAAACCGGCGTGGCAGGCCGAGATCAAGCGCATGCTGACCAGTGGTCTTAAGTATGAGCTCGACGCGCTCGCCAATAAGGATTTCCAATACCTGACCAAGAAGTATCTTCCCCGAAAGCTGAAGGAAAAAGACTGGCTAGATTAAGCGGGTCACACCCATCAACATCCTCACCATAACATCCTCACCATCGGCGGACCGCTACGCAGGGGAATCCCCCAGTAGGCAGATCGATCCATAGGGGGATAGCCTGAGATATGGGTCGAATGACACAACTCATACTGATGCTGGCTTCTCTCCTGACGTCGGCGGCGCTAGCAGCAGACATCGTTCCCGCGCCGGAATCTCCACCAACTGCGCCGAGCCAGCCGCCCGCCGAGCAGTCTCCACCGGAAGTGGTACCCAGCCCGCGTGATCCCGGCATGGTGAAACAGCCGGAAACGGTTCCTCATCCTGATTCAGTCGTAACTCCTCCGGTGGTCGATCCAAAGATGGCCATCAATCCAGAAGCAGCACCCCCGCAACGAGTCGAACCGCCTGAACGGCCGAATCAGAACCAGCCGCCCACGAAACAATGATCGATGAGGGAGCACCTCGGCCCGACACGCGACGTCAAGGAGATGATCATCGCGGGATGCCATGTGCGGTTGTCCTATAGACGGACAGCCGAAGCGCGCTGGATTGTGAGCGCAACCGTCAAATGCGGGATCGCAGACAAGGCAGAGGAACAATCGGTCGTCACGCAAGCCTTCGACCGTCGAGAGTCGGCAGAGCGGGACGCACTCCAGCAAGTCACGGCACTGTTGGGACATCAGACCGATCGCAGCCACTCGCAAGTCCGCAACTGGAGTTGATCTGCATTCTCCCCCGCATCAGGCAAGAGGAGACCGCATGGCGATAATTGGACAAGTCATTCCCGACGGCACCTTTCAAGCGTTCCACGAACAAGAGATCCGCTCCATTACCTTGAAGAGCTACCGCGGCCGGTGGGTAGTTCTCGTCTTTTACCCGGGTGATTTTACGTTCATTTGTCCCACCGAACTGGAAGAACTTGGCTCCTTGTATGCCGACTTCCAGAAGGTGGGCGCTGAAGTGATCGGCATTAGCACCGATTCGGTCTACGTGCACAAAGCCTGGCACGACACGTCCCCCGCGATCAAAAAGCTATCGTTTCCGTTGTTGGCTGATCCGGGAGGCGTCTTGTCGCAAAAACTGGGCGTGTATCTCTACCGAGAAGGCGTCGCCTTGCGGGGCAGCTTTATCTTCGATCCGGACGGAAAGCTCTGCGCTTACGAAGTCCACGGCAATAACATCGGGCGCAACATGCAGGAGCTTCTGCGCAAGCTTCAAGCTGCGGCCTTTGTGCACGAAAACGGAGGCGTAGAAGTGTGCCCCGCTGGATGGAAGCCCGGCCAACGCACGCTACGACCGAGCCTCGATTTAGTGGGCAAGTTATAGAGGTCAGAGGTGATCTCACGACGGCACAGCGCATGGATGTTGATGGCGGCATGGTGTTTCATCGTTGCCTTAGAGAGCGCTTGTTCATCCCGGTCGGACTCGCAGAATTCGCTCAAGCAGAACACTGGCGACGCCGGAAGCACTATGCCAAGGTTGCAACCGCCATATTACCCCAATACGTCCGGGAATATCGTTGCGCCGCCGGGGAATCCTGCCGGCAATCCCTCCGGTGCTCCGCCGATCGTCGGCGGCACGGCAAACCAGCAGGCCGCGTGGCCTGAGGGACGCTAGACTCTCCTCGAGTAGAACCAGGAACTTCAAGCAAGCTCCCGGCCGCAACATCCACTTGACGTCCGTCCATCCGTTAGATGCTGCGCATGGCGCCGAAGATTCTCTGCGCAATCCGACGGCAGCTTCGCTCCTTGCACCGCCTTTTCCGGCGGTGTTAAGATCCATCTCGCATCGAAGATGACGCTCTCGTCCGCCCTCTAACCGGAGATGCGATGCCGAACATCACATTGCTCATCTCCCCGAGCTGTGGCGCTTGTCCGTCGGCCAAAAGCCTCTGGAAGCAGCTGCGCGTGAAGTACAGTTTTTCGTATCGTGAAGTCGATATTACGACTCCGGATGGCCAGGAACTTGCCAATCGCCATGCCGTTCGGGCAGTACCGGCCACCATCATCGACGGGCGGCTGACGTTTGTCGGCGTGCCAAGCCGCGAGAGCGCAGAAAAAGCCTTGCAACTGAAAATGCGCCCACGAGAAGGGTAAGTACCGGAAATGAACCAATGCACCGCCAGGTGAAGTGATGGACGAAGACGATATCGAACTACCCATTCTTCCCAGACTCGATAAAGGACCGCCGCCCGACTGTCCCATCTGTGGCGATCCTATGTCCTTTATCGACGGCGACTGGGCCTGTGTCGATTGCAACGGGGAACTTCTGGGACCGGAAACGGGATGAAGCGGTCCGTGAACGACAAGAGATGTGTTCGCGCTGCATGAACGGTTTTCACACACCCCACACTCCGCACTCCACGTTCCTCATTCCGAGATGCTGAAGGTTGTCAGCGGTCAGTTCCATCCTTCCCTCGAATCCGCGCTTGTCGAACAGATCCGACGCCTGAAAGCCGCCGACCCCTGGGCAAGGGTTGCAGTTCTCGCTCCTTCCAAGCCGATCCTCGACCGGCTCCGGCGGGTACTGGCCATCGATCACGGGTTATCGTTGCTGAATCTTCACCTCTTTACCTTTCACCAGTTCGCCTTGCGATTGGCGGATGAATTAGGGAGCCGCCCCGGACCTCCTCCGATCCGTGTCGTCGATGAACTGTTCTTCGAGCATCTGGTGCGCCACCTCGTCGAACAACAGCTGGCCGAATCGCGGGCTCTCGGGCAATTGGGACATTCGTTCGGAACCTGGGCGGCGCTCTGGGCGACCATCCGGGATCTCAAGGACGGAGGAGTCGATGCCGCTACGGCGCTGCAGGCACTCCGCGAAGGATGTTTTGGTGAGGAGGATGAGGAATGGCTCCACGCACTGTTTTCACTTCAGGCGGCCGTCGAGCAAGTCGCTGCCGGCCTCGGCGTGGGCACGGCCGACGATCTAGCCAACGCCCTGGTGGCCTCTGTCACGGCATCACAGTTTCTCGTGTCCATGCACCACGTCTGCTACTACGGCTTCTATGATCTGACGCAGGTGCAACTCTCGCTGTTTCAGGCCGTGAGCGCGAACGTTTCCACGACGCTGTTCTTTCCCTTAGACCACCATCCATCATTCTCCTTCGCCCGTCGCTTCTTCGACCGCCACGTTCAGCCACTTCTGGGGGCAGATCCACCCGTATACCTCAATACGGTTGAGACAGGAACCCCGCCGCCGGAACTGTCGCTGCAGAGTGTCATCGGTCCTGAGGAGGAGTTGTCAGCCACCTGCCGGACCATTCTCGATCTGATTGAGACACACGAATACCGCTTCGACGAGATCGGTGTGGTCGCACGCACGCTGGACCCTTACTGTACCCTGGTGCAAACGGTGTTCAATCGTCATCGCATTCCGATCACCACAACGGCACGACGGCCGCTCATCCACCACCCGCTGTGCAAGACCCTCCTGCTGTTGGCGGCACTACCCGTGAATGATTTCTATCGCACCGCCGTGCTCGACCTCGTGACCTCACCGTTCTTTGCCAATCCCGTGCTTGGCCGCAGCGGCCCTTCAACCGTCTATCGGCCAGAGCAGTGGAAAGCGATCGTCGAGGCCTTGAACATCACGCATGGCGTCGATGAATGGAAACGGTTAGAGCGTGCCTCTCAGTCTGCCCTTGACCTGGACGGTGACGGCGATGAGATAGGTGCGCTCGGGCCATTGAGGGTAGCGCCTGAAGTGATCGCCGTACTGTGGAGCACCGTGTCTCGAGTACTGACGTCTTGTTCCGCTCTACCGGCCCAGGGCCCATACGGCACCTTGCTCGAAGCCTTTCAATTGCTGTTGCAGGAACAGCTTCGGCGGGCGGATGACGATCGAGATGGGCACGACGACCAAGACGGTGCTTTGCCCGCGGTGTGGGAGGCTATCGATCAAACACTGCAGAGGCTCGGCGAACTCACCACCATTGGCCGTGAGCTCACGTGGACGGAGTTTTTCGAATTGCTGACCCATGCATTCGAGCGCGCAAGCGTTCCGCTCGAACAGGCGTCTCCGCAGGGCGTGATGTTCAGTGACGTGATGGCGGTACGAGGACTCGCGTTTAAGGCGTTGTTCGTGATTGGTCTCAACGAGAAAGTGTTTCCCCGGTACATTCGTGAAGATCCATTTCTTCGTGATCGACACCGTCTCGTGCTGGAAACGACGCTCGGATACAAGGTCGGTGAAAAGCTCTCGGGCTACGACGAAGAGGCCTTACTGTTCAAATTGCTTACCCAGGCTGCTGGACGGCGATTGTATCTCTCCTTCCAGCGTGCCGACGATGCCGGACGCATGCTGGCGCCTTCGGCTTATGTCGGCGAGGCACGGCAGCCTGATGGAATGCTTCCGCCGCCCGTGGACAGCGTCCCGCGCCGTCTCACGGATCGGCTCGCCCAGCGGCCGGTGCTAAGCCGCTTTCTCCCGCCAGCGGAGCTCGTACAGTGGATGGCGGTCAATGGCCAAGATGCAGCGAGTCTTCTCGAAGCCACAGGAGGTGACGCCGTCACCTTCCGGCAAGGCACCGAGGCGCTGGCCCGCACCGAGAGCGACCAACAGGCCCTGACCGCCTTCGACGGGCTGACGGGCTTGCTTGAACGCCACTGGGCATCGGTCGAGGAGCGCGGCATCGCCCCAACCCCGCTCGAGCGATATGCCCGCTGTCCGTTCCGCTATTTTTCCGCCGACGTGCTCCGACTCGAACCGGTCCATGCCCACGGCTCGGATGAACCGGACGTACGTGTGCTCGGCACGTTTTGTCATAGCGCCTTGCGACGGTGCTACGAATTGCTGCTACCCACCGGATGGCCGGAACAGCCCGTGACCGACGATACGATCGATTGGTGTATTGAGAACGCCATCGAGGAGGCGGCCGCCGACGTCGAACGGAACCATCGAACGGGCCATTATCTCCTCTGGGAGCTCGCAAAGGCCTCGATTCTTGATGTGATGACAGCCGCTGTCGATGACGATACACGCGCCTTTCGCGACGCCCCCTTTTCGCCGGTCGCGTTCGAAGCCCTGGCCGAGGGTGCCATCCTGGACGTCCCGGGCTGCGGATCGCTGAAAGTCCGGGGACGCGTGGATCGTGTCGACCGACATCGCGACAGCCGAGCGATCCGCATCATCGATTACAAACTGAAGATTGGAAAATCCATCACGGCTGAAGACCGGCACCTCATCCAATCTGCCGCACGCGGCTATCGGCTGCAACCTCCCTTGTATGCCCGGTTCCATCTGCCGGAGCACGGCAACGCGCAACAGGTTCAACTCTTCTTCCTTGCCCCCAACTGGACGACTCCTGTCGTGCGTTCAACCTTTGAAAGCGACGTCTGGTCAACGGACCACGGAACGTTGCTCCGCAATACCCTCGGCCAACTGATGAGCGGCATTAAGAACGGCAGGTTTTTCATCATGCCGGGCACCTACTGCAAGACATGTGAATATCGCGTCGCCTGCCGCCGCGAGCACATGCCGACGTGGTGGCGCACCTCTCGAGCGATGGAGGGGAAAGCGTTGGCGGCCTTACGAACGCTGCGGGTCGACCGATGAACAGTCGTGTGCCGATCTCGGATCAGGAGGCCCGTCGCGCGGCGGAAACCACGTTCGATCGAAACGTTGTCGTTGTGGCCGGTGCCGGCACAGGAAAAACCACCCTGCTCGTGAACCGTTTGGTCCACCTTCTGATGAGAGAACCCCGGCCTGTGGCGATCACGCAGACCGTCGCATTGACGTATACCAACAAGGCAGCCACCGAGATGAAGATCCGACTTCGTGAACGGCTGATCGCCCTTAAGCGCGCATCCACAGGATGCCTTCAAGCGTCCGATGGCGGAGTCATCGGCATGGACGAGCTGCGCACGCATTACGGCCTCACATCAGACGACATTGCGACACGCGCCGAGGCGGCACTGCGCGATTTGGAAAAAGCGCAAATCGGAACGGTGCACAGCTTCGCCGCCCATCTGTTGCGTCTCTTTCCGCTGGAGTCTGGTGTGGACCCCGCCTTCCGAGAGGATGACGGCCTCCGGTTTGACGAATCCTTCCAGCTCGCATGGCAGGTCTGGATCGATCGTGAGCTCGGTCGCGAAGGCGCTCATCATTCGCGATGGCGAGCACTCCTGGAATCGACGACCCTGGAGCAGCTGCGGGGACTTGCCTATGCGCTGTGCAATGATCACATCGATCTCGACAGGCTGCTCCATCAGGTCGGCTCGGCACCGGACCAAGCCCTTACCGACTGGATCGGCAGGCTGCGCGACCGGGCGCAAATGTTGTTGGACGCGAACGATCGACCGAAGCGACGCAAGATCGAACACATGCTGGCAGGAGCCGTTGCTCTCCTCACGCTCGTGAAAGACAAAGGGCCTCAATCCGTTGATGAACTCGATCCTGCCGCACGAGAATGGCTCGTAAAGGACCCGGGCCTTGCGCTCAGCGATTGGAACGCTCACGAATTTTCACAAGCAGTCTCGGTCCTGAGAGTAGCGCAGCAAATACTGGGGTTTAACGAGACATATTTCATCAATCTGTTGACCCTTCTCACCCCTCTTGTTGCCTCAATCAGGTCTACCTTCGCGCGAAGCGGCTGGATTTCATTCGACGGATTATTGGCCCGTGCCAGGAGGCTCCTCTGGGACCATCCAGGGGTCAGGGAACGGATCAAGCGCGAGTACCGTGCCATCCTGATCGATGAGTTCCAGGATACCGATCCCATCCAATATGAAATACTCCTCGCTCTCGCAGAAGCCTCGGGGCGTGCATCCATGGCCTGGCAAGACATGGCGCTCGAAGCAGGAAAGTTGTTCATCGTCGGCGATCCCAAGCAGTCGATCTATGCCTTTCGCCGGGCAGATATGGAAGCCTTCGATCGCGTGGTGGACAAAGTGCTTGCGGATGGGGGAACGCTGTACAGCCTGACCACTAACTTCCGAAGCGCTGCCAGCATTCTTGGACCGGTCAACGATGTGTTCGACCGGCTCCTTCTCCGGGAACCGCTTGTCCAACCCGCTAATGTGCGTCTCCAAGGTGACGCTCGGCGAACGGGAAATCTTACCGAAACCGGCGTGATGATCCAGGTGACGGCACCGGCGGCAGGGGACGATCCCTTCGACGCAGCAGGGGCAGCCAGAGCAGAAGGAGAAGTGCTGGCCCGCTGGCTACACGAGGATCTGCTGACTCGGCCCGGTGTTTCCGCCGGTCAGGTGGCATTCCTGTTTCGAAAATTGACGCAGGCCGACGGATACCTGGATGCCCTTCGCCGCTATAACATTCCCTACCTCATCGAAGGGGAGAAACATTACTATCGCCGCCAGGAAGTCATCGACCTGATCAACGTCCTTCGCGTGCTCGACCATCCCCATGATCACATCGCACTTCTGGGAGTGCTGCGTTCGCCGCTCGGCGGCCTGACGGATCGGGACATTTACGATCTCCGCGAAGCCGGCGGCTTCGGCTATCTGAACGA
>Ga0209974_10000013_pt1 | contig 43968 bp, 50 predicted proteins | sample InoplaM3SPM_FD_187592 | JGI IMG/M metagenome (GOLD analysis project Ga0209974, IMG submission 187592) | Arabidopsis thaliana rhizosphere microbial communities from the Joint Genome Institute, USA, that affect carbon cycling - Inoculated... | ecosystem: Host-associated > Plants > Roots >...
TTTGGCGCTATTCGGATCACTCGGACTAGATCCACTTGTAACTGTGTGAGGTAAGGTATCTTTGTTAGTTACTGCTATTTTGTCACCTTTCTTTACTGTGAGTGTATCTGGATCAAAGTCAGGACTTCCCTGAACAGAAGATCCTTCCAGTATTGTCAGTGGTGTTCCAGATGCGCCTGCCGTTGCTGAAGTTGCATTTTGACCTGCTGATGAGTTAGAAGTAGCAGCAGTTGCGTTTTCTTCCGATGCAACAGTTGTGGTTTCATTTACTGCTGGTGCAGCTGCTTCTGCAGTTTGAGGCTGTATTACTAATTTGCCTGTCATGTATGGATGAACAGAACAATGGAATGGATATTCTCCTGGGTCTATGCTGGCAGTTTCAATGTCTGCTGTTGCTCCCGCCTCTATAATACTTGTATCAAATTGCTTTGCATTATTGGGATCGCTTGGTCCGCTTCCACTTGTGACCGTGTGAGGTAAGGTATCTTTGTTAGTTACTGTAATCTTGTCACCTTTCTTTACTGTAAGTGTATCTGGATCAAAGTCGGGGCTTCCCTGTACTGAAGATCCTTCCAGTATTGTCAGTGGTGTTCCTGGTTCACCTGCAGTAGCTGAGGTAGCGTTTTGGCCTTCAGGGGCTTGTGCTGGTGCAGCTGCTCCAGCAGTTGCATTTGTCGCAGTTGCAGCTTCTGCAGTTTGAGGTTCAACAAATAATTTTGCTTTCATAGTAGGATGTCCAAATCCACAATATTCTCTACATTGTATGTTAAATTCTCCAGGTTGATCAAACATATTCCATACCACATTTACTCTGCCAGGAACCGCATCCATTAAAATTGTATAATCAGGCACATTGAAATCATGAATAACGTCTTTTGAAACTATCTCGAATTTGTAGGGCACTCCTTGTTTTAGGTGCAGTTCACCAGTTTCCTTTTTTCCATCTTCATGTTCAAAAGTCCAGAACCATTGTTGGCCAATGACCTTAATTGTTTCTGCTTCAGCTGGAACATGTTCCACTATTCTTTCAACATTCCAAGATTCCGCTCCAACCCAAGTAAGCAGCGCTATGACAACTCCTACGTATACCCATTCGATAGTTGCATGGCCCATTCTTAAACTCCCTCTATTTCCCTAACTTTATTTTTCTTGTGACTTTCTCTAAAGCGCCAACAAACGTACACTATAGAACCTTGAACCACCGCTCCAACAACGAAGGCAGCAACCATTAGTCTATAAAATAATGCCCAAATCTCAACTCTTCTGACGACATATTCTTCGGATTCTTGTGCAAAAACAGTGTCAAATGAAGAGAGAACTACTATAACAAGAGGTGAGAACAATAAAATAAGTAACCATATATTTGATTTTGGTGACATCAGATCTCCTTGTCCGAGGTCACTACTCACCTATTCTAATTTAAGGTTTTTGCAAAGAACATTCGTAATCATTCATCAATATATCTATGAAATCCCATTACATTAACTCCTGAAAGCGATAGGATCCCATTTTCATGTTTTAGAATAGTCATTGAGGCATTGCGTATATGCCACCCATACAGACTTTCTGGGGGAAGGCCCAACATTATCGATACTGCTGCTTTGATTGGGTCTAGATGCGTAACAAATAACAAATTCTTGTCTGGATAATTTTTCATGCACTCATCTAGCAAATTCTTTATCCTTTTTTTGACGGCCGAAAAGCTTTCAATGCCATAGCTGTCAAGAATTGGATCGTCTCCACTATAGAATTTCAAAAAAAGGTTTCCGTGTTTTTCGATAACATCATCATAATTCATACCCACCAAGTCACCCAATTCAATTTCGTATAATCTTTCATCTGTTTGGTATTGCAAATCATTTATCTTGCAGATTATCTTGGCAGTTTCAATGGTTCTCGTTACTGGACTGACATACACTTTATCAATTTTCAGTTTTCTTAGATGCTGGCCTGTATCTTTGACCTGCTGTATTCCACGTTCCGTAAGATGCGATTCTATATGTCGTCCTACCAGTAATCTTTTCACATTATTGTCTGCTTCTCCATGGCGTACAAAGGCTATTAGCGGCAAAACAATTGAAAATTACAAATCAAGTCTTAAATTTGTTTTCCGTTATTATGGGACTTGAGCACAAAATATTTTTTTGTCGTCAACACTAACTAATTTATTGATTTGCAGCAAGATTGTTCAATCTGAAATTTAGATTATAACCTTAATTAGGACGTTTCAACAGTTTATGACAGATAATTTATGAAGATTTCAATTATTGGTGGAACTGGTGGAATGGGAGAAGGTTTTGCTCTGAGATGGGTTGTTAATCATGACATAACTATAGGATCTCGCGACGCAGAAAAGGCAAAAAAATCTGCAGAACAATATATGAACACAGCATTATCATCTTATGGAAATAACCTTAAAGGAACAATCAAAGGCGCTGATTATGTTTCTTCGGCAACTGATTCAGATATCTTGATACTCTCAATTCCATATGAATCTATAAAGCTAACTTGTGATTCTATTTCAAATAACATTGCAAATGATTGCATAATAGTTTCTCCAATTGTTCCTATGGAAAGAAATGATGCAGGATTTACATACATCCCATTTGAAAAAAGTATGAAATCCGCAGCCCATCTTTTGGCTGAAAACCTGCCTGGCAAGAAAGTTGTTTCTGCATTTCACACAATAGCGGAAGTGAAATTGAAAAATATCAATGAAAGCCTTGATTCTGATACATTTGTTTGTGGTGATGATCAGGACGCTGTTGCAAAACTAAATCAGCTGATAGGTGAAATAAAGGGTCTAAGGCCGCTTTACCTTGGATCATTGTCCATCAGTTATCAGGCAGAGTCATTAACTCCTATGTTACTTAATGCCTCTAAAAAGAACAAGATAAAACACCCTGGAATCAAGCTTACTTGAATCCTTTTCAGAAAGGAAATGTTGACGGTAAGCATGATAAAAATTGGATGTCCGGTATGGGAGTTGTTGTTATTATTATGGCGACAGTTATTGCATTGAGGAACTTTTATCTCTATACAACACAATTATCGATTGGTTTCTATCTTGATAATTATACGAACAATTCTGTGACCAATGAAAAATTTGTAATAGCGATGCTGATTGGAGGCGGAATATTGCTATATTGGGGTAAATTTAGAAATACTGAGTAAGCTACCACAATGCGAATAATGCTTCAATGAACTATAATCTAGAAGTGTTTTCAGTAAAAGAACGTCTAATTTCAAATACTACCTTTGATAAAATCACTGAGTTTGTTCATGGCGTTATCAAGCACTTGTTCATTTGGAAGATAAACTATTCTAAAATGTCCCCGTCCCGATTCTCCAAAACCAGAACCATGTACTGTTAGTATTCCAGTTTTGTTCAATAGGTTTAGAACAAATTCTTTGTCATCTTTCCAACGATTATCCAGGATTTTTGGAAATGCATAAAATGCGCCGTTTGGCAATCTGCATGAAATTCCGTCTATTTCATTAAGGCGCTTTACTACTAAATCTCTTCTTTTCCTTAATTTGGATACAGTTTCAGCGATATAGTCTTGAGGTCCTTGCAGGGCTGCTACTGCCGCCTTTTGCACTGGAAGGTTGGTAGCAATACGAACCCTGGCCAGTTTTGGAATATTTTTTCTAATATTTTCTAATTTTTGGCAATCGCTATTCATGCATATGTATCCGCAACGCCAGCCTGTCATGAGATAAACTTTTGAAAAGCCATTAAGTAATATTACCGGTGCATCTTTCGCCACTTTACCAATACCGGTAAACTCCTTATCAAATACGAGTTTATCATAGATTTCATCACAAATAATGTACATGTCATGTTCAACGGCTATGTCAATTAGCTGTTTAAGGCTCTTGCTACTAAATACCTCACCCGTTGGATTATTCGGATTTATTATACAAAGCGCTCTTGTCTTGGGAGTAATCTTTGATTTGATATCATCAAGATCAGGTGCTCCATCTTCTGTTAGTTTAAATTCAATTGGTTTACCTCCGTAAAATTTTACATATGAGGAATAGGGAGGATAATACGGTCCTGGCATTAAGATTTCTGTATTAGGTTCCACTATGGAGGCAGCTATCATATCTAGTCCTTCAGAAATACCATTTGTTACAAGTACATCGTCAACAGTTATCGGTAAGCCCTTTTGCGATTCTTTTTTTACTATCGCTTCCCTTAATTCCAAGATACCTTCTGAATCAGCATAGTAATTGAAGTTGCTCAAAACTGCATCTATTAATGCTTTTTTTATGTGATCAGGAGTCGGAAAATCATATTTTACCGGATCACCAATATTCAAGTAGATTATTTCTTTACCAGTTTTTTCATATTGTCTTGCATGGACTGTAATGTCTCTAATGGCGTACTCTACATTGGATATTCTGTCAGATACCTTCAATTAATTACAAGTAGAGAAATATTTGATATAATAAATTGATTGTTATCAATTAGATTCTCATTTTAAATCAAAATCAATATCGATTAGCTCAATTGATATAGAACCTTGAATTTAATTTTAAAAGCTGGAAAGTATGGGTCCGTAGCGTAGCCAGGATATCGCGGTGGTCTTCGGAACCACAGATCGAGGGATCGAAGCCCTCCGGGCCCATGACTGATATGAGTGTCTTTCTGACTCGTAAGAATATCATTTACAGATAATAGGAATCAGGATTTACAAATAATAGGTAAAAAAAGACGATTATCTAATTGAAAAAGTTGTTTGAGCCGTAGCGATATCTGAATTCACGGAAGCCGAATAATTTCCAGAGGGTGCCTGATTTCCATTCACACCTATTTGATCCCACCGGAGAGATTTCGAATCACCTGGGCCAAGAATTGTAATTACCTGCGATGATAGAATTGGATATAATTCATTTGATGCCAAATTTCTTATTGTGAGTCCCAATGCAGAATTTGGAAATGTTAATTCTGCTGATCCTCTATTTGTTATCATGATACTAACTATTTCGCCGGGATTGTATGTCTGTTTGTCAGTCTTAATATCTATCATGTCTTGAACTGAATTGTTGGTTTCCCCAGTAAGTGACGTACCATTAGATATATTGGTTTTATTTTGGGAACTGTTTGAATTGTTTGTTGTCAAGTTACCCATTGAACTTTGTTCATTATTCGGACTTCCTGCGCCTGGAATGTTCAGAGTCATATTGTGAGCATCTGTTTGATTTTCTTTCTTTTCACACTCAGATTCAAGTGGGCATATCTGTCCACCTTCAGACAATATTTTAACAATCTGGTTAGGATCATTTGCGTAGACTTCCAACTTGGGAATTAATTGAGTTGATGGAACTACTAACAATGTAATAAAAATTAACAGCAAAATAGAAAACTCTGCAATTCTCGTTTTCCTATTATTGTTTCGAATCATGTTAAGATGTAGTAGACATTATTTTTAATTGTTGCTTTTCAATTTACTTTTGTCTCTTGGCTTGCCCCTTGTCCAGCAATTCCTTATTTGATTAGAATTTTATCACAAGTCTTATAACACATGCAGTGTATTAGCTCGTCATGACTCATCATGTTGCAAAGATAATTGAAATAATCGGCAGTTCGGATAAGGGTTGGGAAGATGCAGCTCAGGTTGCTGTAGATGAAGCAAAAAAGACCTTGCATGGTATACATGGAATTGAAGTAGTTGATATGACTGCTCGTGTAGACCAGGCCTCTGGAAAAATAACAAACTATCGTACCTGTGTAAAAATATCCTTCGCCGTAGACTAACTTTCACATTTGTGCGCTTGGCAGACGCCAGGTAGTATGAATATCATGATTGCTTAATCACATACACCGTATATTCTTAAACCAACAATGGTTGTATGAATAGACTGCCATTGGGAGCGACAATGATGAACCTATCATGTGCAGCAAATGCAATAAAACATTTGAAAATGAATCAGAATACTGACAACTATGACGATAAACATAAACCTGAATAGCTGAGTGTTGCTCTAATACTTCTCAATATATTGCCTTTGTTTTCGTTCGATTATTTTCAAATCAATTACAAAAAATAAAGATAGGATTATTCTTTCTTGGATTTTTTGCCCTCATCCACGTTATCTGTTCCTTTTTCATTGACAGTAAACCTTACTTCGCTATATGGATGATATGGAGAGTCGATCATTTTTGCTACCCTGTTTTCACCAGATTTTCTTAAATACACTCTATAAGTTGAAGCGTGACCAATTACATTTCCGCCGGTTGGCTTTGTTGGATCACCAAAGAATGTATCTGGAGCTGATTGCACCTGATTTGTAACAATTATTGCAATATTATAAATTTCTGATATTCGGAGAAGTTTGTGCATAATAGTATTAAGTCTTTGTTGTCTATCAGCAAGCGTTCCTCTACCAGAGAATTCTGCTCTGTGTAATGAAATTATACTGTCGACTATAACCAGTTTTGCTTTATAATCATCTATATATTTTCCAAGATTTTTAACTATCAACTCCAAATGTGCACTATTGTAGACTTTACATACCGCCACATTTTGTAATGCATTAACCGGATCTATGTTTCTACTACTAGATATTTGTTCCAGCCTTTCAGGTCTAAATGTCCCTTCAGTATCAATATAGATAACACCACTGTTTAATCCACCTGATCCTATTGGCTGTCCAGCAGTAATGCACATGGTGTGGCATATCTGCGATTTGCCCGAACCAAATTCGCCATAAAGCTCAGTGACTGCCTGTGTTTCTATACCTCCCAAGAATAAATCGTCTAGCATACTTGAACCAGTAGAACATCGTAACAACGATCTTCTTTTCTGAAGTGCGGTATCAGCAGTAATGAATTCCTTGTCAAGAACATCTGATTCTCTTAATAGTTTTTGTGCGGCCATAATGAATGAAGCGGCGCTTTCTTTGGATGCGTTAATATCTACTGCTAGATCTTCAACTCCAGCCACAGCAAGGTCCATAACTGAAAAAATTCCTGCTTCTCTAAGTTTTTTTGCAGTTGTAGGGCCTATTCCTTCAATGTCTTGAATTTCAAGAGCTGTAAGATCGTTAATAGGAGATTGTTCTGATATTGTAGTTAGTGATGTTTCAGTATTCATGATGATATTGTCATTATCTTCTTTTTCTAATTGGTCGTGTTTATCTACAGTATCATTAGTATAATTCTCGGTAATATTTTCAGACTCATCTTTTTTTTCTTCCTGTATGTGAGAATTTGAATAAGTTGATTTTTTAGTTCTCATTCTATACACCATGTAGGTCTATCGCATTTAAGGCTTGACACACTTATAGGGGAGTGGGTGGGTCATTGTGGATTGCAATTTTAGAAATCAAACGTGATTAAGGTAACCAATAGATCAAACAAAACAGTATTGGAACAAAAATTATTTAGGTAGAAACTTTAAGATCCACATGTATCATCATATGAGGTAATAACTGTAAATGTTGCCAATCGAATTATTGAGAGTGAATATATCAAGCAAAATGAACCGTGTAAGGCCAGTATTCTGTGACCACGAGAATGAACTATCTTTGCCCTCAAAAATAATCAAAATGTATGAGGAAATGGCTGAAAAAAAAGTATCCAAAGCAACTGTTGATGAGAACATCTTAAGAATGGAAGAAAAGCATACTGATTACAAATTTGTCAGAGGCATTTGTCATCTTTTAGAACAAAGATGTGAGTATTCTTCTTACATGCTCCCCAGTTCTAAAAGTACCAGCAATGGTAACGATAATACAGATAATGCAATATATCTAAGAAGAGATATATTTGAAGAATCTTCTCGGAGTGGATATCCAGTAACTGAAAATGAGAGAAGAAATATTCTCCAGAAAATTGCTTTAAAAAACGATCTGACTATAGAGGATCTGGAGCGAGCGATGTGGAATGATCTTGATAAGAACAAATTCTTGAAAAGCTTTGATTCTTTGACTTCGCTACAATTAGCTGCATGGTATAATCTTTCCATTTTGCAAACGCTATTACTTAATTGCGTCAAACTAGAATTCAGCGTTTTCGGTGGTTATAACTGGAAGAAAATTTTACACAAAATAAAGCAACTTGGATTGATGTACTTTCTATTTGGTGAAGCCAATCCAGAATCATCAACTGATAAGCAGGAAAAAAATCAAAATACCTTATTTGGGAATGACATAAATAAGAAAATTGTATGTGCGGTGGATGGTCCGCTTAGCATATTGAGACCAACTGATAGATATGGTACGGCAATTGCAAAGCTTATTCCATTAATAATATTTACTGATAGTTGGTCCATTAATGCAATAATATTAAGAAAGTCTGTTTCTGGAGCAAGGAAGACATATAACTTTAGACTCTCAAATGGTGATGAGGATCTTCCAATATTTGATGCATCAGAGATTAAATCAAATCCTCATTCTCAACTAGCATCTAAATCTAATATTGAATCATCGCTTGATAATGCGGGTGATATTTTTGACAGTAATGTTGAAAAAAACTTTATGAATAAATTTCTTACATTTTCGACTAATTGGAAATTATCCAGGGAGCCAGATCCATTGATTCTGACAGATGGTAAGGCATTCATACCGGATTTTCTTTTTGAAAAGTCGGGAATCAGGGTGTATTTTGAGATAGTAGGTTTTTGGACTACTGATTATTTGAAACGAAAATTAGAAAAATTAAAAGACTTGAGTACAAATATCGCCACAATTGATTTACTAATAGCTGCGAACAAGGATAACTATATTTCTGAAAATGGAGACAAGATAGGAATTGACTCAATTTTTTTAAAGTATATAGACAAAAAACAATTAATATTTTATAAGAAAGATGATATTCCATTTGGTCCAATAATTAAATATCTGAAGGAAATAGACTCTAGGATTATTGATGATATCACAGTTAAATTACACGATACAATTACGAAAGAAATAGAAAAAATAACTGAAGACAAACAAAATAAAGTAATCTTTCTTGAACAAATTGCAGACAAGTACAACATTCCAATTGAATCAATACTGAAAACGTTGGATATTCAATCAAGTAATAATCAAAATCACTCAAAAGAAGCCACAGTGAGCGGATTAAAAAATTTCCTGTTGATAGATAACTACATGATATCCGTCGACAAAATTAGCAAGTTGTTACCAGAACTTGATAAAATTAGTAAGTTGCAGGACGCTGTTAAATTCTTGAGCGATAATGGTATTCCCGAAGAATGCATTACTCTGCTTGTTCCAAAAATCGGATTTGAGATTATTTGGAATGGTATTGATCCTAATAATGCATTAATACAAAGACAGAAAAAAAGAAATTCTAAAATTGAATGATTTGTCTTGCGTGTTCAATGCTAGGTATATATGTTGAAAGCGCTCTATACTTGGGGTATTGCGTCAGGCAAGAAGAACATGGCTTAAAAATAACGAAGGAAATTGGAGAGATACGGCATGCCCATGCGGCAGTAATTTCCACTTTAAAGGAGACATTGATGAGTTATTCTCATGGGAACGAATACATCTAAGACATATGTCATCAGATCCTGAGAACCATGCAATGCTTTCACTTTATCCAACTGATATGGTTATCTTTTACCATTCTACGAGCGGATACATCGTAGAGATCAGAAAACACAGGCCTCATGAAATTAAAGATTTAAAAAATGCGTGCCTATACGGAAACGTCAAGCTTGCTGGAGTCTGATACTAATTACTGTGTTTAAGAGAAGACCTTAGTTCAAATTTTTGAATTATTAAGAATACTACGTGAATCATTGACAATGTAGTATTTTTACAAAAAGCAAATAATGGGAATTTGATGAATAAAAGTATGAAACTACCATCTGATTGGAAGTTTGAATCATCACGGAAAATATACTCAAACAAGTACATCGAACTATACGAAGATGTACTTGATATCAGGAATAAGAAAAAGATCTATACTAGAGCAAAGAGAAAAGACTACTCCACCATCGTACCATTTGTTTCTAATAATGAAATTCTAGTAATCAAGAGCTACAGACATATGGTTGGTTCCTACCAAATTGAAGCCCCCTCCGGATATATTGATAGTGGTGAAACACCAGTTGAGGCAGCTAACAGAGAATTGAAGGAAGAAACTGGGTATAGGGCAAATAATATTATCAGCTTGGGTTCATATACTTTGGATTATACTATGTTCGAACAAACAGGTAATTTGTTTGTCGGTTACGATTTAGTTGACGAAAAGAGAAAACAGCTAGGGATGATGGAAATAATAGAAACTGCAATTCTAACCATTGATGAAATTAAAAAGTTACTATTTGAGGGAAAAATATTGAATGCATCTTCGATTGTTGCATTTTACAAATCATTAGATTTTCACCAGAATCACAAGAATAAGGACATGAAGTGATATCTAACTGAATCGTGTTATGAAAAACGGGATTAATAGGAATTCCGTCAATAATCTGATCAATAAACTGATCGACTGCGGTGGCTGACATTAATTTGCAAGAGAGTTATGACATTACTATTGTTGGTGGAGGCATTCTAGGGTGTGCTATTGCCTATTTTCTTTCCATTACAACAGATTCAACAATTATTTTGATGGAACAGGAAAAGAAAGTTGCAATGCATACTAGTAGTAGAAATACTGGAAAAGTTCATGCTCCATTTTATTATAACCCAGAAAAAAAATCCTCAACTGCTGCATATGCACTGAAAGGATTTGATATGTTAAAACGTTACTGTGCATTCCATAACTTACCATTTAAGGAGGATGGAGTGGTTGAAATTGCGACTAACCAGATAGAAATTGATACTCTGTCAAAACATGTTCAATGGGCGCATAAGAATGGATTGAGAGATGAGGATGTAAAATTACTGAGCAAGAGCGAAATGCTGGAGATTGAACCTAATGTAAAATGCGAAGCTGGGCTTGTTTGCATTCGAGATGCCTCAACCAATTATGGCCTCATAAATCAGAAACTCATGGAAGATGCCGCGCAGTTAGGTTGTAAGACATCGTTTGAGAACAAGTTTAGATCAATTCAACACAACACCAATGCAAACGCAAATAGAAAAATGACAATCAAAGGTACTGTTAAGGATATACCTACTGATTATGTAATTAATGCAGCAGGCGGAAATTCTCTTGATATTGCTCACAATCTAGATCTTGCAAAAGAATACACAGACCTTTACTTCAGAGGAGAATACTGGATAGCTCCACAAAAATATAATTCACTTACCAAAAGGAGTATCTATTCGATACCGCGAAATACAGAGTATCCTTTTTTGGATCCTCATTGGATTGTCAGAAGTGACGGAAGATGTGAAGTGGGACCAAACGCAGTCCCTGTATTTGGTCCATACTCGTATACATCATATGATAACTTCAAAAATATCATTCCGAAAATTTTTCGATCTTGCAGGGCGAGTGTATTGAAATTGCTTCTAAATAAACAGTTCATCCAGTTGGTATCAAATGAATTCTCGAGTTCTTTTTCTAAAACAAATATGATAAATAGAGTTAGGAGATTTTTACCCTCTTTGAATCCTAATGATTTTAAACAAAGAGGCATGGCAGGAATTAGGACAATATTAATCAATAAAAATGGAGAATTTGCATCAGAGAGTTTGGTTGTTGAAGGTGAATCTTCGCTACATATATTAAATTACAATTCCCCTGGTGCCACTGGAGCATTGCCATTTGCTGCAGGTATAGCAAGAAGATTGGTTCAAAAAAATATAGCAAACAGAACGTCTAAAGAAATTAACTCGCCATTTTCGGATGAGATTTCATAACTCTTCGTGAGATGAGTACAATTGATAGTGATGACCCATACCTTATATTATATTAAGCTAATTTTGAAATAAACAGATGAGGGGTTGTCGTCTAGCTTGGCATGATGCCAGCCTCGGGCGCTGGAGGTCGTCGGTTCGAATCCGACCAGCCCCATTGGTTTTGCAATCAGAAAGCTATAATTGTATTTGTTTACACTATACAATTCTTATGAATGGAAGTTTACTAATGTTATTGACGGCATTATTGATACTGACAATTACTACAACAAACATTTCAGATGCTCAAAATGCATCAACAAATGCTTCATATCCTACTGGCAGTCTAATGGACTCAGTTAACCAATCGACTCTAGAACTGGGACAAAACGCTTCTTTGGCACTGAATGAGGCAGGTGAAAAGGTAGGTTCAACATTAAATCAGCTTGGGCAAAATATGAGCGATATGGGCTCAGAAATATTAAACGAGACAGAAGAGACCGCTAGAAATGTTGGCATTGGCGCAGCAGATGTCCTAAGTAACATAAGCGGAGAAATAAAAGAAGGATTAAGTGGCAAGTGAGAAATGTTCAGGAATAAATTATCTTTCTGACTTTACTATTAACAAATAACCAATTAGAACGCAGGTTGAAATTGAACACAAACTCTATGGAAATGGTAATCTTCTGAGATGGAGTAACAAGGAACATCTTATTTACAATAAAATCGAATCCCCTGCATAAACACATTTATTCGGCTACAATTATTCATCGATTAATTTGCAAGCTGAAAGAAAACGACCTACAGGTGTTACAATAATAGCGATACTCATGATAATCGGCGGCATTCTCACTTTAATTGGGGGTATCGCCCTTGTGATTGTCGGTCCCCTGATAAGTCAGTATACTGTAAGCGAAACATCCAGTACCTTTGAGAATGACATGTACTCAAATTTCAATTTCAATAGTACCGATATTTCGAGTACAAATAATGTTCTATCAATATTCAGTGGATATTTATCTATAATTGGTGTAGGTCTAATAGCACTTTCAATTGTCAATTTCATAGTTGAATGGGGTCTCTTAAAAGGTAAAGGATGGGCTTGGTCCATTTCAGTAATTGTCACTGTAATTTCATTAGTTATCGGTATTATTTTTGTTGTATTCAATGTGTTGGCAGGAGATATTTCTAGTATAATTGGACAAATAGTTGGTATGGTTATAAATGGAATAATTCTCTGGTACCTATACAGGCCTAATGTCAAATCATATTTTGGTAAAGTGAAGATTCAAGCATCTTAAGGCTTTTGTCGTTACAACTTTAGAATTAAACCAGAATACAACTAGGAGAGCTCTGCGACTGTTGGGGTCTCTATTTGTAATAATCTGTCAGTGACTTTATCGAATTACAGTCATAGTAATTTATTGGCGTATTTACTAAAGTATTGTGACAACCAGCTTTCCGGGAGAATATTCATTACTATTTGTTCATTAGGTAAAATTCTTCATTTAGAAGTAAAACCATGGTAACAAAATATTGGAATTTGCCTAACATTTAAAAACTATTATCCACTGCCTTAATTATTGATGAATGAATTACTAATAGGATCTTCAACGAATCAAAAGTTATGGACTGAAATTGTTGCCTTGAACCTGTTGCTTTTAACATGTTTGATCTTCTTTTTACAAAGCCACGATGTTGCTTTCTCGCAGATGAACAATGAGACAAGTTCATTTGTGAACCCTAATAATCTGATAACATCTGGCAAGCCTAATCTTAACGATAGTCTTGGAACGTCCAAGTCGCCTTCTGGTTTTATTGCAAATGGCAAGATAAACACAGTTATCGATGTACCGAATGGAAAATGGATTGCTACTGGAAACTGGAGCATTATAATGTACAACGGTAATGTTACTTCCTTTGATACTAAAATGACTTGGTACAATAGTAGCGGAACTAATGCACACACTCATGATTTAACAAATTTTAAGGCAAGCTCCGGAAACACTCAAGCGTTGTCAAGCAATAATACCAATAAACAAACAATAGTAGAGGGATTTACTGATGTCGAATCCAATGGCAGAACTTCATGGTTTGAAGTTCCCACGCAAGTTACAATTAACGATGGCAAGATAGTATCAATTTCCTTAGACGATAACAAAACTAATCATCACTTCGGTGCTCAACCACTACTAGGAATAGTTGACTCATTTTATCCGTGTTCGGATATACCAGGTCCCAATATGGAACTCCTACCTCCGTGTAGCCCAAATACTCAAGGAGGGGAAATGCTTGGATTGATGAACGAGTCTTCGACATTTCCGCCCTCTGAAGAATACATGCCTCAAGGGGGTTATCCTGGACAAGATTTTTCCCAGCAAGGTATACCTGAGCAAAGTAACCCAAGCCAAGATTTTTCCGAAGGCGGACAATCTCTCTATGGAAATGAACAGTCCGGAGGTAATTCTTACTATGGAGAACAGCAACCATTGGAACAATCTTCATCTGAAGACGAAACTGGCGGAGAACCTCCATCTGAAGAAGAGACTAGTGGGGAACCTCCATCTGAAGAAGAGACTAGTGGGGAACCTTCATCTGAAGACGAAACTGGCGGAGAACCTCCATCTGAAGAAGATCAATCAGAGTCTCAAGCGATTAGCTCTAACTGTACTATTCTAAACATTGAAAACATTACAGCGAATGGTTTTGAAACCGATCCCTCTGATTACCATCCTCCTTCTGATGCAGTAGACGATAAGCCATCCACATGGTGGTCAAATAATGGCGACGATCCGTGGCTAGAAATTCTTCTTGGTGAATCTCATAAGATTTGTGGAATTTCTGTAGAATGGAACAAAGGTGACCAAAGAGATTATTCATTTGAAATTCAAGTATCAGAAGATGGTAACAACTATGAAAAGATCTTCCAAGGTGCTAATAAACAAGGTTCATCAGAACCAGAATTATATCCATTTGAAGAAGAGCACAATGGGAAGTTCGTCAGAATAACAGTCACTAACACCAGTTCGGAAGACGGATGGGTAAGCATAAAGGAAATCCGTGCCTTAGGCCTTCCATAATAGGCAGTAACTCAATCACAAAAAGCCTTTATACTAGTCAAATGAATTCGAACTATTGAAAAAGGTAATCAGTGCGATCATCATTTTTTTGGCACTGGCTTTCATCTTGACTTTTTTGATTCAAAGCAATTTTGCAGAATCGTACATGCCTGTCAGCTTTATTTTGTCACTTGCATTCCCCGAATATGATACGGCGACATATCCGAACGCAAATGTGGGACAGGACAGTGCACAAATAGTTCCTGCCAGTTCAGACTCTGCAAAAACGGTTCGAACTAATTTTGGATATTATCATGGATTCAAATTTCCCAATACTTACACTACTACTTATAACGTAATTTCAGACAAGTATATTCCCGATTTTATTTACGAAGGAGATGTAAAGTTCTCAACTCAAGGCCGGTGCGGAGGAATGGCTTATGCGGCGTTGGATTATTTTTATGCCCATAAATTAATTCCCGGATATGCAAGTGATAGTGAGGCCCCACCTAACGATATTCCTTTATCAAGGTATATTTTGGACAGACTTCACGACAGCCTAGACATAAGCTTGCTGGGAATACTTAAAGCCCTAGGGAGTATTGCAGTGAGTGCGTCACCAGCAGGTTCGGTGAGCAGCCTCGAAGAGGTTCCTAGGTTTGTTTACTTAACCATTGCCCCTAATGAAAATAAGTTTACTATTTTGGGTAAATGCGGACCTGGATGTTTACCAGGTGTGAGATCTTTAACGAACAGCGAGATTCCGAAAGCTACGCGGCTTATAGATCAAGGTAAACCTGCTGTGTTAGGTCTCGTTGCTGCTTCGAGTATATCGGATATTGGTAAGAATCATCAGGTCGTAGCGTATGGGTACACCTATGACAAACAAGCCAATAATCAATACACCTTTTACATATATGATCCAAATCATCCCGGTAAGGAAGTAAAGGCAACTTGGTACCCCCCAAATGTAGGTGGAAAATTATATTACTCGATGGGTTCTAAAGCACTAAATACGTACAAAGAGTTACCCTCTTGGAGAGGTTTCTTTGTAGAGGATTATTCACCAAAGACTCCCAATGTCTTTACTGACATTGATTTTGATGGTGTAGAAGACTCAAAAGATAATTGTCCTACTGTAAAGAATCCTGATCAAGCAAATACTAATGGAGACGATCTTGGTGATGCGTGTCAAATGAGTGATCAAGATCAAGACGGAATTGTGGATTTCAGAGACAATTGTAGATATGCAGCAAATCCTGATCAAAAAGATGAAGATAATGATGGCGTGGGCGATGCATGTGAAAATATTATTTTGTAATAATTATTTCTAATCTTTAAAATTATTACAATGGCATTTCAGACAATCGCCATACTTTTCATTCTCGAATATGTGAAATTCTCTAGTGTGATGGCATAATTGACATTCATCTGATTGGTTTTCCAATCTAAGATATTCATCAAAACCTCGTTATAACCTTTTTATTTTATTACTTCAAAAATTTGATAAAATATACTCTTTGGCCTTACTAGTAGATTATAGTCAATAGTACATGTCGGGCCACAAACATAAACCTGATAAACTTGTAAATACTAAATTGTTTCAACGATGGTTACAATTAATCGTCATCAACCATCCGACTGAGTAGGAGCAGATTAATTGAGTAGATTAATCATCATGGTAGAAACAATAAAAACTTGAACAATAATGATTCTTGATGACGAAGAAGACATTCTAACTCTTTATAATGATTACCTATCTAGAAAAGGTCATCGAGTAATTAGGACGTATGTTAACTCCGAAATTATAATAGATGATATTGATATTGAACGTCCTGATGCATATATTATAGATTATCGGTTACCAGGTAACAGAAATGGAATTGAAATCGCATCCGAAATCTTAAAGAAGTTTCCATCATCATGTATAATGTTTTTAACTGCATTTGAATTTTTAGACCTTGAAATATCAAAACATGATATTTTTTTTGATAAAAATATAGAGATTTTGATAAATCCCGTAAAACTAAGACAAATCGAAGACTCTCTGTTGAATCTAACGAGTAATCAGACTACTTGAAAATGCCAAGATACTATCTACCTTTTGCCTAAAGACTAATCTTCACTAAAGACCAGTTTGACTTTAATCACGACTTGTCTGTTTTCTGAATAATTAATTATTTATCAATAGTGATTCCATTGGGATTTATTCTAGTCACTAGAATATATAGACAAGTGGCTATAATTGCGACCTGGAGTCCTGCCACAACTGCATCCAACCTTCCTACGGATTCTGTACCCAGATTCGAAATACCAATTGTTCGAGATGAAGCATATATTCCTAACAATATCAAAGAACCAAATATAGCTATAATATATGGACTTTTACTGTTCCTCCTGTCTAGTATCATCCACAGCCCTATTGCGCCATATCCGATTCCAGCACCAACTGAAAGTGGAAATTCTAATATCCTACGCTGTTTTTCAAATACTTCCTGATGCGACATTTCATCTTTTTCTGTGTGCCCAGTCTGATTTGATTCACTTGTATTCTGCGCAAGTGCTTGTTCTTGTATACCTAGTTCTGATGTTTCGTCAGTTTCATTTTGTCCTGATTGGCCAACATTTTCCTTTTGCCCATCAGTTAGCTGCAAAACATGCGTTTGGTCACTTTCAATACTGTCTTCAAAAAATGCAACCAAAAAATATAGAGATGATGTTGAGAACATAAAAAATGTAATAATGTAGACTAAAAGCGATTTCAACTAACGAGAATTAGTCTGCTTTATTCATAAACCTTATGAGAACCTAATGCCAAGAGGGCAGAATCGTTAACTGCAATTGAGAAGTTAAATTAATATTTGTCGGTACTTGCTGTGAAACGCGAATCTAATCTTGCTTTTTTGGCGCATGGTAAACAGCTGTCTTATTTTTCTGATTCTGTGTATTCTGATATTTAATTTTACAATTTATTTTGATCAGACCCACGGTCAAACCCAGTTAAAAGAAAGATATCTTAACAAAGGGACGGACCATCCACAAGTCGCAGACACCAACCTAAAAGTTGAGGAGGTAGCTGACGGCTTGCGTGTACCTACAACCATGGCTTTTCTGGGTCCTGATGACTTTCTCATTCTGGAAAAAGACACAGGGACAGTTATGAGGGTTAATGGAGGAATAGTTTCAGATTTGCCACTTCTTGATGTCGATGTAGCAAATTCTATTGAAAGGGGAATGTGTGGAATCGCAGTTTCTAAAAATGGACTTGATACAATTGTTTACCTCTACTATACTGAGATAGATGGAAACGATGGAAGCGATAGGACAGGTAAGGCCCCGATAGGAAATCGCCTTTACAAATATGAATTGGTAGACAACAAACTTGTAAATCCCGTATTACTTTTGGATTTGCCAGCGGACCCTGGACCAAGACATAATGGAGGAGCCATACAAATTGGTCCAGATAACAACATATACGTTCCAGTTGGAGACGTTGACGGTTCGTTTAAACCCGATTTTGAGGCAACGCAAACTCAGAACTTTGAAGATGGAATAGTCGCTGATGGACGCAGTGGAATTTTAAGATTAACACAGGGGGGTAAACCTGTAGGAGAAGGAATACTTGGAGATTCGATGCCTTTGCGCTTGTATTATGCTTATGGCATTAGAAACAGTTTTGGACTGGACTTTGATCCCATAACCGGCTTTTTATGGGACACAGAGAACGGACCAGCAGATGGAGATGAAATAAACCTAGTAAATCCAGGATTCAATAGCGGTTGGAACCAAATGTACGGTTTTTCAGCCTCACAGAAAAAATTCAATACTGATGATCTGGTAACATTTGATGGTAACGGAAAGTATAATGACCCAAAATTAGTTTGGACAAAAGGGGCAGGATTGACGTCTTTAGTATTTTTAGATTCTGATAAATTGGGACCTCAATATGAAAACGACATATTTGTTGGAGATGTTCATAATGGTCGCATATATCACTTTGAATTAAACCAGGCAAGAAATGATCTCGCACTTCCCACAGCACTTGCAGATAGATATATACGATACCCACCAGACTTCGGAGCAGAAGAGGTTATATTCGGAACAGGATTTGGTGGTATAACAGACCTCACGGTTGGCCCAGATGGTTACTTATATATAGTATCTATCGGACAAGGCAAGGTTTTCAGAATATTGCCCGAATAAATTTCCATTTTGTTCATTTTGTTAGAGAAATTCTATGCATGAAACAGCTTTGGCCTGTATCTCCCAAGCAAAATAGAGTTACCAACTACAGTAACAGAGCTCATTGCCATTGCAAGTGCTGCCAACATAGGTAACCACCCAAATATTCCGACTCCGAGAAGTGGTACTAATGCACCACCAGCAATTGGTATCAAACCCGTATTATATGCAAAGGCCCAGAAAAGATTCTGCTTTATCTTGGAAACTGTTTTCGTTCCAAGGTCGAGGGCTATGGCTACATCTTTAAGGTCACTTTTTATTAGTATAATACCACCTGTTTCTTTTGCGACATCTGTCCCTGATCCAATAGCTATTCCCAAGTCTGCTCTAGCTAGTGCTGGTGCATCATTAATTCCGTCTCCTACCATGGCTACAATTTTCTTATCCGACATGAGTTTTGCAATTATTTTTTCTTTTTGCTCTGGCAGAACTTGTGATATAACTTTCTTAATTCCTAATTCAGCGGCGATATAATTTGCTGTTCTCTCATTGTCACCTGTAAGCATTATGATTTCATTTCCTTTAGATTTTAGAGCCCCTACGGCATCCTTTGCACTACTTTTTAATGTATCAGCAAGAGCAATAATCCCAGAGAGTTTAGAATCTATTGATACCAAGACAGCAGTCTTGCCCATCTTTTCAAGTTCACTTAGCTTTGACTCGATACTTTCAGGAATTAAAATCTCATTATCAAACATAAGTTTTCTAGTTCCTACCAGAAGTACATAATCTTGGTATCTCGCAATTATTCCATGTCCTGCAATTGATTCGGATAATTCTGTATTTGGAATCATACTATTTTCTTTAGCTTTCTTAACAATTGCCTGGCCTAATGGATGCTCAGAACCCGATTCTGCAATAGCTGCCAATCTTAGCAATTCCTTTTCTCCAATTTTGGATTCAGATATATCATAAACATCAGTAACAGATGGTTTTCCTTCAGTTAATGTTCCTGTCTTATCGAACACTATTGTCGTTACTTTACTTGCAATCTCAAGATATTCTCCACCCTTGAATAATATGCCGTATTCAGCAGCTTTTCCGGAGCCCATCATTAATGCAGCGGGGGTTGCAATTCCCAAGGCACAAGGACACGCAATAATGATTACTGAAACGAAAGCTAAAAGACTATATGTGAATCCTATGTTTCCTACAAAATACCAACCCAGACCAACGCCAACTGCGGTGATAGCTATGGCAGGAACAAAATATTTTGCAACCTGATCTACCATTCTTTGCATTTGTGCTTTCCCAGTCCGCGCCTCTTCAACCAGATTTATTATTTGGGAGAGTACGGTATCTTGTCCGACCTTAGCAGCTTTAATTTTTAGTAATCCTCTCTTGTTCATAGTTGCGCCAATAACAACATCACCACTCGATTTGTCAACAGGAATGCTCTCTCCGGTAATAGGCGATTCGTCTAATGAGGAAAAACCCTCTATTATTACTCCGTCGGTGGGAATGCTCTCACCAGGCCTTACTATCAATACATCTCCGACCCTTATTTCCTCAATAGGAATTTCAGTTTCAGCTTCGAGTATTTGTCCGGAAGGACTAGTTGTAGGGCGCAACACCTTGGCCATGCGCGGCTGCAAATCAAATAACTTTCTCATGGCATAAGAAGCTTTTTCCTTTGTTCTTGTTTCTAGTAATCTCCCTATTAGTATCAAAGTAATAATTACGGCAGCTGTTTCAAAGTAAACTGCTTTGAATGGAAAGAGATCTGGAGCGATTGTTACTGCAGTACTATATAGATATGCTGCCGAGGTTCCTATTGCTATAAGCGTATCCATGTTTGAAGCTTTTGCTTTAACTCCATCCCAAAAACCCTTATAGAATCTCCAGCCAACCCAAAATTGTAAAGGGGTAGCTAATAATAACATGATATAACTAGAGTTATGCGCCAAACTCATAGGAAGAAATTGACTAAATTGCGCTGGAAGCATGTGAGGTAGACTCAACAATAGAATGGATATTGTCAATCCAATACTCATTGCCACGTGGATTTTTAATTTCTTGAATTCCGTTTCTGGTTCTGTAAATTCATGCATACATTGAGTACTGCAAAACAAATACTCTTTTCCTTTCATCGTGTATCTGATAGAATCATGCTTTTCTTCCACAAACATCCCACATATGGGGTCTTTTGCCAATACCTTATAGTAAACTAAAAGAGTGGAATATACTTTATGATTTATTGGAAATAATTACCTCAAGTCCAATACAAGTACGTCTATTTGTTAACTACTTTTAGTTCCAAGTGGACTTGCAAGAAATCAGATTTCATACTAATTCTGAATTTTACTTTTGGTTTGCTTAGTACAACTATTTGAAATATGAAAATTATGGCCGTATTACTGCTAAAGTAATCGTTCTTCCCAAAATAACGGCAACTAATGAAAGCCCCACATTTCCAAACACATTTAATCCAAATAATGCGAATTGTTTATTATCCAAAAGATTAATTGATTCTAGTGCAAATGATGACATAGTAGTAAAAGATCCACAAAATCCTACGGCCAAAAATAATGAGTATTTTGGATCCAAGTTAAAGGTAGTTGATAAAATTGAGAAGATTCCAACAATAAAGCTTCCGATGATATTGACAAGTAGAACATTCACTGGTAGAAAACCAAACAACATTGGGGACGACGTCATTTTGTATCTTAGGAATGCTCCAGCTAGAGCTCCAATGCTTAGCAAGATAAATTCTATTCCCTTCATTTTCTATTTGCCTACCATTCTCAATTCAAAGGATAGGCATTATCAGCATTCTCATAGAAGCGGTTTAGGGATTTCCCATGGCTAATGCCATAGCCTAAAAAAAATAATGGAGTATTTATTATATAAATTTGTTGATTGAATCATAACAAGTTCCGATCCAAGTTCAAAAGTAAGAATCCTTGCAACATGAAAAATTATTATTTGAGAAGGATGGGAGGATAAGGTATGCCAGTATTATTTTGTCTGTAGAATTAGATTAGCTAATGTGTTTCCTCAATTGTTAAATAATTGACTTTCAACCCACTAAGGTTATGAATATTCAAATCAATGACAAGAGGTCATTCTGTTCTGCAATCTCTTTGTTCATGATGATTTTGACCTTTTCACTTTTTAGTGCTCACAATCAGGCAATCGCAGCAGACAATTTAGTATTGATGCTAAAATAAATCTAAAAAAACTAAATAACCCTACTAAACTGAAGGTGGTAGCTTCTGCTAATGGAGATACCCAAGTTAAATCTTTAGAAGCTGACGACCTAAACTCAAAGAGCACAACTGTTTCATTTGCATTTGATCAAAAGAACGATGTTGTTACCGCTGGGAGTCGCGATGAGTATTTTGCATGCGCCTATGATATCAATTCGGTAACAAACCTGATGATATCTTATTCTTGTGTTGAGGGTAATATTGAAAATGCAGATGGCAAAAACACAATAAATCTAGGTTCAGGAAGTGAGAATACATTATCTACGGGGTCGTTCAAACCTGTAAAGGGCGGCGACATAGATAAACCAACTATCAGGGTAGCAATACCGCTTTCTGACAGGAAAGACGTCAAAGAGATCACAGTTGTAACAATGATTAAAGGAGAATTTGAATCACGGACTATTGATGCTCACAAGTTGCTCAAACAATCGGATCATAATACCATAATCGTACCCCTTACTTATGACAAGAGTCCTGAAATTGGTCCCATTCAGGAAGGGGATTTGTTTTTTGCTTGTGTTTCATCAGATGATTTGAATCCACCTGAAGGAACAGAATGTGAGAATAGACATACTTCACACACAGGACATATACATAATCTGGTGGCAAGATAATTCACCTGATATTTCACCGCAGTGTATTTAGATCTTAATTTGAATCTTGTATCAAACTGAGTGTAAAAAGTTTTTAAACCAATATTTCAAGCTATTATGAGTAAATGAGTGAACATGAAGTAAACGGTGTTAATGAGGTTGTGAAAGAATTTACAGAAGCCGATAATGCTATCAAGAGGGTATTCTCAAAAGTGGATCCAATATTGGTTGTCCGATTAATTTTTGATGAAAAGGCAAATAAGGAGAATATCTATACGTTAGAAATCATACTCAAACCCGATCAAGATACCGAACAAATAAGGGAAAGAGTAATTAGCGTTACAGGCATGGCACCAGGTTTTTATCTAAAGGGAACGAAAATGGTAGTTAGTCATAGCCTTGATCTTAATTTATTGAAGCGCATAAATGACTTGGACTTTGTTATAAGCATCAAGGGTAGTCCGTACAGCGCTGGTGGTTCTTCGGACTTTTAGCTTTGCTGCTTTGATTTAATCAAGCGAACTATTAATTAGTAATAGTCACAGAACCACGCGCCCATGTGCCAATTGAACCATCACTCAAATCTGGTTTACAATAACATTAATGTCACCGCCTTGACTGCCTCCTATTGCGATGTTATAAAAGAACGAGTTTTCTGATACTATGTAGACCCAATCGAGATAATCAATATTCTCATTTTGTCACCATCGATGGTAAGGATATTTTAACTCTTATATCGGATGTTGCACTGAATTGTATATGAGTGGAATCATAAACTGGGACGAAGTTATAAAAAAAGAAGCTAGGGGTATTGATGATTATGATTTGGGTGAAGTGCACGATTTGGATGCAGATACTGTAGTAACAAAAAGAGGAATTGTTGATAAGGACAAATTCTATTTACCCAAAAGCAGAGCAGTGAGATTCGATGGACATAAGGTTTGGTTTAACGTTACTAAAGACGAGGCTAAGTCATTCAAGAAAGACTAACCTAGAATAAATCAGATTAGTTTTTTGTACGGTTTAATTTTATTTTCCTTTTTTATTTAGGCAAATGACTTTACTATGAATCAGAATCAAATATTTTAGTAGCACAAATTGATCCATCCGACTCCCCCAGGGCAAATTCAGCTGTCATGACTTTCTTAACATTTGTTGCGTTTGTCTCTGTAAGTTTAACAACATCTGCAATTTCAGCACCTCCATTATTCATTTTCATAGATTTCACACAGTTGTTCTCATCTAGTGTTATTTCGTGTGTATGCCACTGCGGGTACATCCAATCCGATGAAACCGCGAAGGTTCCCTTATTTGTTTCAAACACATAGGCATATCCTGTATCTTCCTTCTGGGGTACTGTTCCGCCTGGTGTGCCTTCAACATCTATGAATGGAAACCCACCTTTGTCAATACCAAAATTGTTTATCTTGAAATCAGCACCATTGAACTTTGTTTTCTTTGCACCGGCAAACGCAGTCTTATACACATGAAAATTATTTACGAGTAATAAACTTCCAATTACCACAACAAAAATCAAAACACAAGTGACCGTACTTATCTTGGCATTATTCATACCCATCCATCATACTGCTACTCAGATATTAAAGGATTGTTTTTTCATCTTGCTCCTAGTTATTGTGAGAATAATAACCTCCAATGATGATATATTTCACAATTATCTTTTTTGTTTTTTCTGATATTTAGTTTCTACATGTAAATTCCTTGCGCAGGGATATACCAATCAAAAATTCTTTTGTGCTCTATATCGTTATTAAATTTAGACGCGACGTTTTCAATAAGGGAAATATAATTTAGGTTTTGGAAATCCTCATCTGACATGGCTACTATTGCACAGGTTGAACATATTTGAATCTCAGATTTGAAATCAACCTGATCCTCACACAATAAACAAGTCGATTTTTTAGTAAAGTCTTCGTTCACATAATACTATATTGAACATCAAATATAACAATTGGCACAAAAATTTGAAAATAAATTTATAGCTAATGGAAGATCATCCATTTCCGTAATTTAGGATTTTGGACTATGTGTCCTAATATCTGGTGTACCTTTCTTATATGTAATTATTACAATTTCTTCTTTGTCATAAGGACAGTTATGAAGTACCCTTGGAATCTTATCGGAGGCTTCTATTACGCAATTTCCATTAGCATCCTTAATTACTACTCGCGCATCACTCACGCTATCGCTCTCAAATGATTTGAACAAAGGAAATCCAAACATAGCCTGTAATCCAAAAAATATTCCTACAATGGCAATACCTGCGTATATGAGCATCCTTTTCCCGTAATCTTCGTATTCCATTCTCTTCATATTAGAACAATATATTATATTCATTCCTCTCAATTTCATTATCTAGTTTGATTTGCATTTTAGATTTGTAGATTTGCATGTGTTGAAAATTGTAATATTTATCACTTACACAACGAAAGCGACCTCGGCGATCATTTCACATTGATAAAAATAACTTACAATTTCCTAGTTTGTTACTACTACATATCCGAGATAATGAATCGACATGGGTTTATTCTTTTTATCTATTTCTTCTTGGTTTCGATGCTGGCCTTGAGAGCCTCAAGAAGATCCTTGGTTGGTTTTGCCTCTTTCGGAGCGGATGAAACAAATTTTTTCCCTTTGCTTTTTGCCTCTATTAGCTTCCTTAATTCTTGGACATAAGTGTCAGAATAATCACCAATATCAAATTCCTTGCTGCGATACTTTTGTACTAGAATTTTACCGAGCGAAATTTCCTGGGGTTCTAATTTTGCTTTTGTGTTACCCATTTCTGGTATTTCATCCACAGGTTTCATATCATCCAGATAGTTTAAGACATGCATAACAAGACCCCTCTGGTAAGGCCTTAATGCTATCACGTTTTCCCTGTCCTTTAAAACAACTTTGCCGATAGCCACTAGGTTATTTTCATTTAATATTTTTACCAAAAGTGCATAAGCCTTTTCGTTACCTTTTTTTGAATCAATAGCTACATAATAGCTATTGTCTATTAAGATTGGATCGAGTTCCTTATATTCAATAAATTCTTTAATATCAATTGAATGGGTTGTTTTTAATTTTATCTTGTTAAGTTCTTCCTTTTCAAATACAATATAGTTGTCTCTTTCAATTTCGTAACCTTTTGTTATCTCCGAATAAGGAACCTCTCGTTCTTCCTCTGGACACCATTTCTTGTATCTAATTCTATGTCCATTTTTGCACAATTGATTAAAAACATATTCCCTGCTATTTGTTGCCGAATATATTTTAACTGGTATATTTACAAGCCCAAATGAGATGCTACCCTGCCACAAACTTCTGGATGGCATGTATATTACTGTGGTCAACAAAGATTATAAGAGCTTGGACACAGACACATGAGCTAAACGGCAATAATTTTGGGAGGAATCCAAATAAATCTGGATATCTTAAAATGATGATAACATGATATTATCAGAAGGGCTGGAATTAATAGAGTTTAAGGTGATAATGGTGGTTGGATTTCTCGAATACTCAAGTCCCTGAAATTCCATGTCATATTATCAGATCTAAAAATGGCCAAAGGTCCTCCACTTGTTAGTATTTGATCTTTAGCCTTGCCACAGTTAGCACTGAAGAATAAAAGATCTGGCTCATTAGCATACCATCCACCATTATCAGTCAAATCGGTAACTTTTAGCCAATGATTATTTGCTTTGTCATCAAGATAAGATTCCATCTTTACTGCCGTATTATTATTAATATTGTACACTACAACTTTCCAACCAACCCATCTGCCAATAATGGGTTCGGTAACTTTTGCTTCAGCTCGTTTATTTGTATATCCTCCTGTATGCCAAATCTCCTTTGCCCACGAAACAGTACCGTTAACATCGATTCCTCCCTTAAGTGCTGTTCCTTCACAGGGAACTGTACTATTATGCCTTCCTCCTCTGATCGACCAGACCAGCGAATCATTTGGATTGTTCGATGGGAGGATTTTGGCATAACCTGTCATTTCGACATTCTTCCATTCTTCAGATCCCGGAAGCCTACTGACTTCCATTCTCACTTCTCCAACGTACGTGTTATTGTCAAATCTTCCGTTTATCTGCCAAGAACCGTCTGGTTGCTTTGTAATATTTGATGCAGGATTAAAACCTGGGTCATCTGCAGGCTTGTCCATGTCAATAAACCATTCCCTTCCTCCAGATTTAGTAGGATAGATTTCCACAATCCCAAACTTATCTAATTTGGTCAGATATTCTGGAGAAAACATCCTTGCAATTGGAATCTGGTAAGAAATGGCCGCAACTATAATTATTAATGGAACTACAGTAATGATTAACTTTTTTCCTTTGCTTCTCATTTGTCCTCAACATCCATTTATTATGTCATATTACTAGTTATTTTTTACCGTCTATTAAACATCAACTAAAATGTAGGATTTATTGCCCGTAACTGCTTCTTATAATTGATTTTACAAATGATTTGAAATATCAAATGAGTGTGCGGTGCAATTTTCGTTTCTATTCTATTGTCAATGTTTCTAAAATATGTTTGACTGTAGGAAGATAGCTGTTAAATCTGGCGCTTTCTGCACTATATTGAAAAACATAAATCTTGTTGTCTACTACTGTCCAAGAATGCAATATTTCAAATGAAATAGGATTACCAATATTTGGTAATGTTGAAAATACAAGTTGATGACCTGGTCGTCCAGCGAGAGTAGTTGGATCAGAACTTGATATCCTAACTTGGCCAGTTTGATTAATTGAAGATATCGTCATATTAGTAAAGTCCTTGAGAGATATGTTTTGCTCATAGCTCATTACAGCAATAGTTAATCTCGCAGGAATTGGATCGGAGAGGTTTTGCAATGGGGCATAAAATGCAGCAATCTGATTGTATTCTGGTAAACCACTTGTGGAGAATGTCCAATTTGAGGGGAACAACATGAATATTCCATGCTGGGGATTCTTGTATGCAATTTCGTTTATGGTATTGCCATCAGTAACATTTGGCTCAAGTTGATAATCATAATTAGTTTTATTGATATTATTTGTAGGCTGTTCTGCGGCAAAAACTGACTGTGATGGAATTTCTAACTGGAATAAGACGGTGGTGCACATACAGGCACACACAAAAGTCAATAAGAATACTTCAAAAATGTGTTTCATACTATAATTATCGAGAGTAACTAATGAGGTCCTTTAATTGTTTCTATTATTTCTAAAATTCATCCATTTCATTTCAGTGCATCATGCCATATATAACCATGAATTCTAGCGACTTAGCACTGGATGAATAATATAGAAAATTAATCAAGAAAAAATTTGACTAAATTACCATTAAAAACTATATAAATTTTAAAGACCATAGTATCATAATGGAAACTATGAAATGTGACTATTGTAGAAAACATATCCATTCGCTGAATCAATTTCTTGATATGTTTGTCTGTAATAATTGTTATCATAGACTAATATCGCATGTGTTTTATCCAGGAAAAATCAATTCATAATGTAAGTTGATGGTTCAGATAGTCCATAGAAATCATGTTATCATGAAAAGTTTCTAGTCCTTTGAAGAAATAATTTCCTCTACTTTAGTTTGAAGAATATTGTTAGTTTCAGTTGTACGAAACAAGTCTTTTTCATCATCCTGCCAATTCAGTTCAAGTATTGTAAATATTGTTCGAGCCATCAATTCCACTGGAGCTTTTATTAAATATGTCAGCGTTACATATATTGGGTAAATTGGTAGCATCTGATAAACATTCATTTAACACTGACATAACTGATCCAGATGAATTAGACGAGATCGAGAAAATTGAGAAGATATTAAATCCGGATGAAAAAGTACTCTTAGTAGCAAGGCAATCCAGATTCATGCCAGGCGGTTCAGCATTAACACCTAATAATGTTATTGCGACCGACAGAAGAGTAATTATAAGAGATCCCTACATGCTTGGCTTGAAATCAGAACTTATCGATATTCCATATGACGTCATTACTAGTGTGAAACTGCAGAAGGGTATCTTTACAGCAACTATATTATTTAAGGCACCCACATTGGTAAACAAGACCAAGTTAGGACTTATTGATGAAAATATTAGTGGAGAAGATGATCAGGAAGGCATAATCGAGGCACTCTCTAAGGATAAGGCTGAAGAACTTTTGGAAATAATTAGAAGGCGAATGAAAGTCGGCGATGGCGAATCAATAAGCAATATTGTAAATATTTCGGTTGCTGATGAAATCAAGAAGCTCTCTAAATTGAAGGACGATGGAGTTTTGAGTGAATCAGAGTTTCAAAAAATGAAACAACAATTATTAGAAAAAATGTAGATATTTTGAGACTGTATGCAGTAGTGATAAGGCATTCCGAAAATAGCCAAAATAACAAATCTATGAAACTTTTTTTCACAGGTTACCTCATTGTATCCCAAATATGGATATTTTTTTTAAATTCCTTTAAACCCTTCATAGTTATTTGTACTTCCGTTCCCTTTATTTTGACGAAACCTTTTTTCTTTGCATATTCTTTGATAGCAGAAATCTTATCATTCTCTGTAAAACCATCCTTTAGAATTCCAAAGTTAAAAAAATCCAATAGATTGAACTTGGTGGGTAGATTATTTTCCTTAGCATTTACATAATTTTCCCACAACTCTTCCATGAAATTCCAAATAATGGTTTTTCTATCGTTTTCTGAAACTTTAGCTAATGCCAATGCCTACCTTTATTTGCACAATATTGCATTTAGAAGTTCAACTCAAATGTCTGATTCTACTCAAATATATCGCTAACAATATCGCCAGTGATAATGGAGGAGTGGTAGATCATAAATTTGGATGTCCAAACTTATGCTCTCTTATTTAGGGTAGAAATAGGGCAACACCTTTTTTGTAAATAATCTGATAAATTCAATCTCATCTGGGCTGGTGCTGTGAATATATAACTGTGTAAATCCTGCCTGAAAATATTTTTCGATTGGAGAAATCAGATCCTCTATAGAAGTAACGATAATTGTGGATTTTTTCTGTTCGTCATTAGATACTTCCTGTTTTGCCTTTCGTTCTAAAATCCTAGGATCACTTATTTCAGTATCAAATGCATTATCAATTTGGGTAGTACGCCAAAACTCACATGCTTTGAAAGCTTTCTCATAATCCTCAGAATAAGACACTTTTGGTTTCGCTATTTTTTGGAGTAAAACTGGATCCCTGTTTACCTCTAGTGCTGCATTATCGAATATATCAAATGCTTCTTTAGCTCCATCAGGTTTTGTGGTTGTAATCAAGCCATCAGTATATTTAGCAGCAGCTTTAATTGCCGTTGGGCCTGAACCTGCCATATATAATGGAATAGTTGTTGAAGGAGGAGTATACAATTTTGCATTTCTTATTTTGAAATATTTTCCATTAAACGTTACAAACCCATCTTTATCTACACTAGTAGGATAACTGTTATTTATTTTAGAATCAGTAATTGAGAATTTCTCTGAATTATTCAAACTTTTGGTCTTGTTCCATAGTGTGTTTACGATTTGAATAGCTTCGATTGTCCTTTCAACTCTAATCTCTGCGGATGGCCAATCAAATCCCAATGGTACTTCGTTCATAGCTTCACCTGAACCGATACCAAGTCCAATTCGTCCAGGGTATAATACATCCAATGATGCAAATGCTTGTGCAATTATTCCAGGATTATATCGATATACACCTGCCGTAACCCCGGTCATCAATTTCATTTTTTTTGTTCTTTCGGCAACGGCTGAAATCCATACCCAAGTAAAGTTTCCATGTCCGTTGGTATGAGACCATGGGTGAAAATGATCACTAGTAAGCGTTGCTTCAAACCCCCCTTTTTCGGCTTCTTGTACAAAATCAATCAATTGCTGCATTGAATATTGTTCTTGTGATGCCCAATAACCTATCTGTCTCATATTTTAGTAAGTCTATTAATATTTATAAAACAGTTACAATTTACAAATTTAGAAATTTTAATGAAATAATTTTTAGAACATTACTGTACAGGGTAATTATAACTAGAACCAGTAAGAATTAATCAAAGTTGAAAATTTTATATTTGATCAAACTGAAAAAAATTTAGTTTTGTGGTATTATTAACCAACCCCAGTGGGCTCTTCCTTATTCTGATGCTCCAATTTCATATGTTGCTGCTTTTCCTGTTGCGTGGAAAACATAATGCCACATAGATGACATTTCAGATTATCATTACCAGAGACTTCCTGTGCCATTCAAATACCTCCTCCGTTTTTCAAGGTAATTTGGAACATGCATAATATTCGACTCCATCATTTAAATCTGTTACTTAAATTAATTCCATTATGAATTAGCATGTATTATAAGCTGATTGATTGTGGGAGAATTATCTAACTGGATAATAAGCTGTATATTTAGTAAATCGTTTTAAATTTTGTTGTGCATTAATAATTAAGAAAAACTTTCGGTTTTTGGCTCCGTTCACCGAAAGTACCAAATGGATCAACAATGATGGAAGGGATGCCAAACACGGGGCTGGCAAATCCCTTCCATAATACAGTTAAATTAGAATTTAAAATTCATAGTCTTCTGAAAGATAGCAATAACATCAAATGTAGAGTTACCAATGATATTATCAAATTCGCTTTTTGCCTTGTCGGTTAGGTTTTTTACTTCTGGAAGACTACTTATTTTCTCTGCGCCCTTCTTAACACCACCAAAAAATGTATCCCAGCCTAGTCCCACCGCTGCCAAAATAACTAAAATAGCCAATATAAGAACAATCCAGCCTATCAATTAAAAATAGTTCAGATATGGTCTGTTTTAAACTTTAACTTTCCTTAAAGACCTCAAGATCAGCGCTAATTTCTTTAAATGGAGCCGAGAGTAAATCTTGTCCTGCAATCCAATTACATGCTATAATGAATTCCATTATTACAGTTACCAGGTTCAACTGAATAACAAACACACCCATCTTTTAACATGATATTTCGAAATGATACAGGATAAGATGTTCCTGAGGTATCATTATTTGGTATCAGCGAATTATGAGGAACAAAAGTTATTGAGTCGGGATCTGCCTTATCTAAAAATCCAAACATAAGTTGGGAAACTTCTACATTGTATCTGATTGAATAAGGAAAATTACCTGTTTTGTTCCACCACTCAATCCCAGTAAATTGATTCCCTCCAACATAATCAAAACTCATTTTATCAAGAGGAAAATCAAAGGTTTCTATGTCTCCATTAATCTGATCAGTAAGGCTAAATCTAAGCAGTCTATTTTTCTCGTACATCATTATTATTCGCAGATATGAATGACCAACGATTGGTAATACTTTTTTGAATCTGTATCTGTTAATACCTTGAATAATTGCCTCAAAATAATCTTGATTATCAAACTGGCAAATTAGATTCAACTCAACGGGAATATTGCGAATATTGAATAATTCCAACAAGTATAGCATCCACGACTTGTCAGGAATTTGATTTCCCATATCCCCAACTATCTTTATGATATCGGATATAGCTGTAACGCCACCAGGGAATAATGGATTACGCTGTGTCTTATCCAATATACGACAAAAGGAACCTACCCAATAATGCAATATATATAAAATAACTGGTTATCTAATTAAGATTTACTACTACTATTCTTTACGTACGCAACAATATAAAGACTCTAATTTGGTATCATAAAAAGTAATTAGTAAAAACCAAATTAGAATGGTCTTTTATTTCATTAGATAGGAGTAGATTATTCATCTGAATTGTCAGTTCTGGTCCATGGAAACCTTTTTTCAATAATTTTATTCCAATTTATTTTTACCAGTAAGTATAAAGTAACCAAAACTCCAGCGATACTAAGAATTATGGCTATGATAATGGCAGTAGGATTGCTTGTATCTGTAAATTGTGAAATAATGCTCTGAACAAATGGTCGTCCTAGCAATACTCCGAGCCATACAATAAACTCATTATATAAAAAAACTCCAGCAAATACTGAAACTGCGAACTTCCATGGATTGTATTTTGTGAGTCCCAATGTTATATAGATAAAATTTTCGGAAAATGGGATTATTGGAGCGACAAGTGCCCCTATCCATCCATATTTCCCTACAAGTTTTTGAAGTGATAATGTTCTACCTTTTGATTTTTTGTAAATGATATTGCGTCCGGAATAAGCAAGATAAAAAATGATCATTTTTGCGGCAACAGCACCAACTGTTCCATAAAGAGAAATGATGTGTGGATCTAGATTCTTGTTAAATGCTGCTATGAGAGGAAGTGGAAAGTAAGGTATCGGTAAAAAGAACAATATACTGATAATAAAGCTCACTAATAAAATACCAGGATAACCAAAATAATCGTATAATATTACTAACTCATCAAGATTGATCAAGATAGATAGACTAAGTTAAAATAATATATTAAAATGTTATAAAAATTGTGTCCTATTTGCGGCATGAATGAAACTAAATTGTATTTGAAAGAGCTATGTCTATTCACACATTGCAAGACATCAAATTGAATGAAAGTCTCTTGCTAGAATCATAGAAAATTGTAAATAGAATAATCATCCACTTATTATTGATTTAAGATTGTTCTATGACGCAATATCTGAAGTATTATTTCGTGAAATTCCAAAGTCAACTTTGATCAGATCTCAAGTATTATTGAATATAGATCGATTTGAAATAGGACAGAGCTATGTAACTGCCAAAATACTTAACAGATTTGCAGAAAATGTCATGGTAAATATTCAAGGTGGCAGACCTGGCATAGAGCTTCAAGAGAGTCTTTTCAAAATAAGAAATCCCGAAAATCAAATCCCTTTACAGTTTGCATATCTAAAAGCAAATCTAATAGAGTCAGGAAAAATTTTTGTGAGAAAGGTTCCCGTCGTAGGCCTACGACACTGGTTATTGATCTACGAGGATACTTTAGTTGAGCTATCGGTAAAAGACGCGTACGATGAATTGGAAATTGTAGTTGTTTAAGGAAACTGTAATAATGATTTGAAAACGTATCTAGTAGATTAATTATGATTTTGATAGTATTTGTTAACCTGGCGTTATTTTAAAGAAATAAAGCAAAAATATTTTCAAAGGTTTGATACTTCAAGTAGTACTAACTAGATCTTAAAAAAAGTAGTTAGTGACCACCACAGCCACAGCTATGTTCTTCACCATGATGATGAGCACTTGCGTTTTCGGAACATGTAGGACAAAGTGGACTATTATTTTCAGACATGTATGTAATTCCACAGGAACTACATTTTAGTTTTTGAACTCCTTCCATAAATTGTAAAGGTCTGAAACCATAATTAATGTCTTTCTTGAATTACCCCTTCTACGTCATATACCTCGTACTAGTATTAACGACTTGTTTAGGATTTTGACAAAAAGAGTCTGAAACCAAATTAAGGTAAAAAAGAACGAACGTAAGGTTATATTCCCTAGCAATTACTTAGAATTAATTGAAACAATTTGTAGTTATTCCTAAATTTAAAGAGAATACTAAGGAAATCATGTACTTTGAGCCTAGGATTGTAAAGATTGTCAAAGGCGAATCAATAACTTGGATCAACCGAGATACAAAGGTACATAACCTGACTTCGGGAGATGCAAACTCCACTCTGCCAAGTCCTTTCTTTCAAACCGGAAGTATGTTGCCAGGGGAATCTACAACTGTTAAGATCGATAGTAATCAACAAAGTATACCATATTACTGCACTATGCATCCTACCGAAAGAGGTGTTATTGGGATTTTACCCAAACCCGAAGATCAGATGACAGAAGATGAGAAGGCGAGATTTCTGGACGACCTGAACATGTCAATATCCGACAACGCAAATCAAAAAATATTGACTCGTCTTCAGAGACAACTAGATCCAGCGATTATCGAGTATCTTAGTGATCCTCATGCAACCCTAATCCAGAATAAGGTTATGACCATTGTTTTTTGGGATATTAGTAATTTTTCAAAATTGACCGAAGTCTTTAAGGATCATCCTGAGCTCATTGCAGTATTTCTCAACGAATATCTGGGTGTGGCAGTTCCAATCATACATGAATATGGTGGAATAATTGACAAGTTCATTGGAGATGGTATACTGGCCTACTTCGGATTCAAAGAATCAGATGATGATGGTTCAATTGGCGCATCAAATGCGATTGTTGCTGCTCTAAAGCTTAAAAAGGCATTCCAGTTTTTTAAGAAAAATTGGTTGGATATATGGAGTACGGTTACTAATTTTGATACAAGTATTGATATAAAATGCGGTATTAACACCGGGTCAGTATTAGTTGGACTTATGGGAAGTCAAGAAAGGGATCAGTTTACTGTGATAGGAACTCACGTGAATTTGGCAAGCAGGATGGAAGGAATAGCTGAGGCCGATCAAATTGTTATATCCCAATTTACAAAGGATAAGATTGAACAAAAGTTCAATATGGAAACTATTCAAATAAAAGAAGAAAAAATAAAAGCTTTTGAAGATATTACCGAATATTATGTTGTAACTGATCAAAAATAGAGTTTCTTGACGATAGAAATATGAACAGTCCTTAAATACAAACAGTTCAATTTCAGGGAAATGTAATCTAATGAAGGCAAATAAAACTGCGACTTTTTCATTAATGCTTGCCAGAGTAGTATATACTATCAATTGGTTTAACATTGCTTCTATTTTCTACTTTATTGCTTCTGATTTTAAAGAAAACATCGCCATGCTTGGAATAATAAGTGCTAGCTTTCTTGTCGCAGTAGGTCTATTTCAAGTACCTGCAGGAATCATTGCTGCAAAATATGCGCCCAGAAAGATTGCTATATATGGAATCATGATTGCTTCATCAGCAGCACTAGTAACTGGATTAGCCACTAATACTTCACAAATAACTCTACTGAGATTTATTATTGGTATAGGAATGGCGTGTTTCTTTGGACCGAGTGTTATCCTAATATCGAAATATTTAGGAAAAGAATCGGAAGGACTGGGAATTGGATTACTAAATTCAGCCCATGCCTTGGGCGGAATAATAGGATTGTTTGGTTGGGTGATATTGGCTGAACACTTTGGTTGGAGAGCATCACTTGTTTTGAGTGGCGGGTTGGGGATCTCAACTGCCATTCTGCTAAGGAGCACATTACTAAGGGGTGTCGATGAAATAAGCATTGAATTTAAGATCAAGGTATCTCAAGTTTTTGCGACGCTATTTAACAAATCATTGATAATCCTTGGAATCACGCTGTTGGGATTTCAAGCAGGATCTAGTATGATTTTGACTTTTACTGTATTCTACTTTGTAGATCATCTAAAAATTAATCCAATTGACGCCGGGCTAATAGGAAGCCTAAATCTAATAGTTGCCCTTGCCTCCTCTCCCTTTTTTGGAAAACTCTACGACAAGATTGGAAATGCAAGGAAATTACTGTTTATTTCGGGGATAATTAGTGCATCCAGCCTGGTCGGATTTGCAACTGATTCATTATATGCTATTACGGCATTGATCCTAATATCAGGATTTTTCTTATCTGCTGGCTTCGTAATTGTATACGCAAAAGCCAAAGAAATCAACAAGGCACAACCTCAATATCAGACTCTCGCCGTAAGTTTTGTAAATGGTCTCTCATTATTTGGGGTCTTCTGGGTCCCAGTCTTTTTTTCCAGCATAGTAAGCAGCTTGGGATATGAGATAGCGTGGTTGTTAGGAGGTTTGGTTATTATCATATTGATACTCCCAGTAGTTAGGTTAAAATGAATAAACTATTTTGTATCAAGATCAAAAATTCTAAACTATCACTTAATTAAAATCCATTCTGAATATTCTAGTTAATATATGTCGAGTTTGAATTAAATGTTCAAATGATATTCTATGAGTAAAATGGTGAATATCTGAATGAATTGGAATAACAAAACTGAGAATTGTCGTTATATTGTCCTATTTATCATGGTCGGCGTATTTATACTTCCTTTTTTACAGCAATTGGCATTTTCAAATCATGGGATGGAAATAAATCTAAAATTAAATGACGCCCAATTTTATTTACCATTAGGCAAGAACGTCCAGGTAGTCAAGTTAACTACGATATATTCGGTTACTGATCCTGCGACGGTGGATAAACAAATTAGTGGAACAATGAAAATATATACGGCTAATGGAACTTTAATGAAAACCACATCAATTCCAAATGGATTCAATGCGGATAAGAATGGTTTTCAGCAATTTGTTACCAGTTTACCAAATAGTACTATTCAATCCATTACTACCGTTGTAATATTTACTGATTTGAATAAGACTGCTGCACTTTCTAATTCAATAACAAACAATCTCGTTCTAAATAAAACACAATAGAATTCTTGGTAATTTCTATTATCATGATAATAGAAAATAATTCTTCCTATCAAGATTCTCAAAACAGGAGTACTTGATTAATTTTTCAGAGAATAATTTTTCAGAGAATAAGGTTATAGAATGTGGCCTTATTGACTCATAGGTTTTTTTGTTGGATTTTATGATGAATTGTGCTTTAATCAGTTATGAAAAAAGTTATTCCAATTGCCTTATTGCTTGGGTGAGAGCATCTACAGATATGACTTGAAGGGCCATGTTCTGAAAGCCTGTGGTGACATGTACGATAATCACATATTGGCTCTTCTGCATTTCCCACTACATTTACATGGCTTTCTGAATAGCCAAGCATATTATAGGTACCACAACATGACATAATACAATTACCAGAATTCTTGATTTGGTCTATAAATCATCTATTTGATTACCACTTATTGATAATATTTTCCACCACCCGAATGTTCCTCTCTTTGCATACTATTGTAGATTGTCAAGTGTCATATTCCAATAATGCAGTATTTTGATAACTGTAAAGTCATCTATTAGACCCTACATTGCATCATAGGTCTGTTTTGGTCTATAAACAAGGGCGGATAACAAATTAGAACAAATTAGCAATGAAAGATATGATGAAATAAAGAATTGTGAACCGAATAAAATTTAAGTCAAAAGAAATAAGGAGAATTGAATGTTCAAACGACTTGGTGCAGCTATTCTTTTAGTGGAGGATTTACAAAAAAGTATATCTTTCTACAGAGATACACTTGAACTGAAAATAAAAAACCAGTCGGCAGATTGGGTTGAATTTCAAAATGAGGCTCAAGGTGCTGTATTAGCATTACATCCGGCACGCATCAAACAGAAAGGATTTTCAAATATGCTAGTAGGATTCAATGTCAGTAACTTGGAATCAGTTTGTAAAAAGCTGGAAGAAAAAGGGGTAAAATTCCATAAGAGGATTGCCCAGGAATCTTTCGGAAAACATGCAATTATCGAGGACCCAGAAGGTCATTTAATATCAATTGTAGAAATTCCGCCGAAGGATGAATTGGGTCAAATTCCGTATTATCATGGATTTGCTCCGGTAGAAGGCTTGACCTAATGTTATGATTTTTTGTATTAATTACGACGCTAGTCTTAATATTCAATCAAACATTACATAAAATAATAAGTTTATTGCAATATTACAATTAGATGAGTGAATTTGCCTTTTTTCGATTCAAAAGCGCTAACATGCTAACTGAAGAGGAAGAAAGAGATAGAGAAGAGATTATTAGCTTAACAGAACAGGTTCTGGAATTAAAAGGCATAGAATGTGATGCCAAAATCGCCAAGATATCTGAGGATCTATTGAGAGAGATACTTGAAGAAGTGAGAAAATTGCGAAGAAAAAGGAAAAAGACTTACGTCGATTCAACTGATATTAATTTGAATGAACAAAACAAAGATATGGAAAATGACGAGGGTGAAAGTCCTTACATTAGGTAAGAGTTGACTTAAAATGGATATGGATAAACTCACAAATCGCTGGCTTGCCACTTTAGGTATAGGAGTATTAATTTTTGGTCTTGCATTATTTGTCTTGAAAGTTCCTGTACGTACTATGCTCATTTTCTTTGCAATCGGTATACCTGTCGTTTTTCTGTGGCTATATTCTGATGAAAGATCTCGCAGAGAAAAGAAGGAAATGGAACAATTGGGTACAATACAACAACAACCATGTATCTGCCAAGTATGTAAACATGAACAGGCATCAGTTTGTATAAATGAAAAATGTCCGTGTTGTATTTTCATGAAAGGTGATAGTATTGTAGGACATTCCATAAATCCCCTTCAATAGATAATCACTCATAATTATTGATCATCAATGAAATTAAAAGAATTCAGACATCTATGTTACTATTGAATAATACCTCTCTTTTGAAGTATCATCGCATGATTAGTAAGTATTTAGATGAATGCAATACTAATATGAAAGGTCTCCAACTTAGTAATTATTCTCAGTTAGTATAAAAATAGTAGTCCAAACAGCATGCAAAACAGAGACGTCCAGAAACTAGAAATAAATGAACGTAATACAAAAGTAAAGGCTGCGAAATGACCTGACTAATGCAAGTTCTTAACTTGCTTTGAATATTATATAGATTAATTAGCCACTCATTAACTACTTGTTGACGCATAATCTGGATGTCTTATTCTTCTAGATGCAAAAAATAGATTGCATATTGCATATCAGGTTCTTTAGCAACAAATACTTAAAAATGAATCAGGTTTAAACTAAGATGTGATTTTGTCCACAGAGAATGAAGTATTTCAAAAAGGGTTAATCTTAACAGATGACATTGCCGATGATCCAATTCTTGATTTCAATTTATATGCTAATGCCATAGCCAATATAGTTAGAAACTCACAGCCAAAATTTACAATCGGAATTTTCGGCGATTGGGGGACAGGGAAAACCACCTTGATAAATGCTGTAGACAAAATTCTTCAATCTGATAGTGATTTGATCAGAGTAAGACTTGAAGCTTGGCGCTATAAACAGGAACAATTTCCTCTTGTTTCATTGTTAAAAAACATTGCATTCGCGTTACCGACTGAGAAACAATTTGAAGTGCTAAAACAGAAATTGGAAACAAGTGCAATAAATTTTCTCAAGAAAACTCCTGATATTCTTACGTCAATCATATCCAAGTATGCATCAGAAGAAGATGAAATTTCAAATGAGATGCTTGATACTTTTAAAAAGGAGTTAAATTCAAAAATCCAACTGATAGCAGAATTAGATAGAGACACGGTTTATTTTGATGGTTTGGACGAAATCAAGAGGGAAATAAGAAACCTTCGTCTAGACAGTCCTGCATTTAGGATTATTGTATTTGTAGATGACTTGGATAAATGTTCTCCAAAGAAGGCTCTTGAAATATTGGAACTCATTAGAGTATTCCATGATATTGAGGGATTTGTTTACATTATTGGAATAAGCCATGATATGATTATCAAGTTAAGCAACATCGCAAATAGCAAGACGAGTATTGATGGAGAGCATTTTATTAAGAAGTTGATTCAAATACCAATTACTTTACCCAAATGGAGTAATCAGGATATTGTTAACCTGGTCAAGGATTTAATAAAAAATGGGATGATACATGATAAGTTCAAGGACCTTATTGAAAAGAACATAGATCTAATTTCAGTAGCAATTGACAATAATCCCAGAGAGATCAAAAGATTCTTGAACAACTTTATTGTAGCTCATGAAATTTTTTCAGGTAAGAAAAATTTTGAGGTAAAGGATTTGATTTTTTCAGGTAAGAAAAATTTTGAGGCAAAGGAATTACTTATCATTCAAGCCATTCATTTACGATGGACCAAATTTTATAATATATTGATAAAATCAGATGAATCTTTCTTTAAGGAATTAGATAAGTATCTGAAGATGGATGACGAAACTCGCTTGAAGAGTTTGGATTTGAATGAAGGAAATAAAGAAGAACGGGACATCAAAGTGTGGAAAGTGTTACGAGATTTTAAAACAGATTCCGGTTTATGGAACTTTCTAGTACAAAATTCAGATACATTGAAAAACGTACGGGATTGGAACATCTATAGACACGCAATAGAAACATCTGTGGAACCAACCAGTACGCATAGAAAAGCAATAAACTATGAAGCTATAAAGTTACTCCAAAGTGGAAAGATTAATGAATTTAATGATAAAAGGGCCAATGAATTTAAGATTTTGTCTATGAGAGAAGCGGATCTTAGGGATGCGGATCTTAGGGATGCGGATCTTAGGGATGCGGATCTTAGGGATGCGGATCTTAGGGATGCGGATCTTAGGGATGCGGATCTTAGGGATGCGGATTTGATGGGTGCTAATTTAAGTGGCAGTGACATTGATGGCGCGGATTTGATGGGTGCTAATTTAAGTGGCGCGGATTTGATGGGTGCTAATTTAAGTGGGGCCAGATTGGTTGGCACTAATTTAGGAGGAGCTGATTTGGTTGGGGCCCGTCTTTGGGGAGCTAATCTGGTCAGTACTCGTCTATGGGGAGCTAATCTCAGAGATGCTCACTTGGTGGGTGCAAAGTTAGTAGGTGCTAATTTGGGGGGCGCCAGGTTAGTAGGTGCTAATTTGGGGGGCGCCAGATTGGTTGGTGTGGATTTAGGTGGAGCTGATCTTAAACATACAGAACTTACAAACTCAATCATAATAAATCCGAATTATGAATCATTAACAATCAATTCCAGCACAGAATTTAACAATGCCACAATTGATGATCCTCAATTTATCGATTATATAACCCAGTATACCCGAAACATACCCCAGAAGATTAAGGATAAGAAGAAACTTAGAAGAGAATTGGCTAGGAAAGGGGTCAGCGAAGAGAATATTGAAGATTTATTGACAATTTCAAGGCTGCCCGAAGAATGAGCAAATGATCTCTAAAGTTAGTATTAGTAACCGATGGTAAGATACTGAATCTTAAAACAAATGCCAACACATTCTGAACTAATTTTTATATGTATATAAGGTGTTTAACATTCTATCAATTGTCGGCAGATATTTAGAAAATCTTTCATTATCTGATTTGTAAGTTACCAAGTATGCTTTGGTGTCTTCCTTAAACCAAATCTGCATTGCTTTACGCATAGTTTCTGTGTTGTCAGTTGCCGTAAAGATAATCATGTGCGCCGGATGTCCCAGAAACACACTCTCGACAGATTCCTGTATCTGAAAATCTGGATATAGTTTCTTTAAAGTATCAAGTTGAGTCTGTGTTATGGATGCTAGTGTAGTATTTGACCCTACTTGTATTACCATTATACCAAGGTCTGCGGGATTTATATCAGAATTACTCTCCCTTGGAGCATGGAAAGTAACCGATTTGTCAAGGTGTTGAGCTCTATCCCAATCTTGAGGATATTTCATGCTAAATCCAGTAATAAGATCATCGTAAGTAAGAAAGTCTGATTCAACGGCAATAGGAATTATGGGATTTTCATGAAATAATCCAAATGCTAGATTATGCTCAACAAATTCAATAATCAGAAAGATTGAAAAAACGGCAAATACAGACAATCCAATCGATACACTGCTCCGATTAATGTCATTGAATATAGATGTCATGTTTTCTAGTACTGATAATGTGCATGCACTTAAATATTCTTAAAAAATTGGATGAAATAATCAAAAACCTAATTTTGCGGCAATGAAAGAAATACATAATGTCAAAATATTGTTTCTAAGAATCGGTAAATTGTGGATAAACATGGTAATCGGAATTTGGCAAAATACAATTTCTTTCAAATTTTAATTATCTAGATTTAAGTCTCTTTACCAATTCTATTCTTGCATTAATGAGATTTATTTGCTCGACGAGTAGCTTCTTGTAGCCTTTCAGTAGTTTTTCTTCGTCGCCATAATTTCTCATTTTTATTTCTGCCATAGTTTCTTCAAAACCCTTGATCACATTTTCTACATAGTCACCGAGTGCCTGAATATCTTTTGCATCCCTTCTAGCTCCAACTGTGAACGTTTCCTCAGCCTTATCTCTAATTTCTTGAGCTTTCTTTCCAAGTGAAAAAATAACATCCATGAATGAGGTAGTGGCATCTCTTAGACTATTTACTATCAAATCATAATCTTCTATCTTTACAGTTGAATTTGATTTCCTAATTTTTTTTTCTGAGTTTATTGATTTATTGTTATAGGGCCTTGGAATTTCCGGGGGTAACTCTTCATTTTGTATATTAGTTTCTTTATCCGTAATCGATACTCGTGGTTTATCTTCTGGATTGGTTTCGTCCTTGAAGTTTTTCTTCATAAATTAATAGTATGATTGCAAACCAAATATTTAACCGTGAAATGAAATAGTTCGGTGTTACATCATTGAAGTTATGATTTGTCAGAACTTGAGATTAGGTTTACATGATTCAACAGGATATAGGTTTTTTTCCTATCGAGTAATGTCTTTTAGATTTAAATTATCCTTTTGACTAACGGTTTCCATGTCTGAAGTACAACAAAATACACAACCACAAAGAGATGGACCCCGCGATTCTATATACATAGGTAAGAAACCTCTGATGGCATATGTGACATCTACACTCATTCAACTAGCAAATCAACCCTCAGTAACCATAAAGGCTAGAGGCTTGAGCATTGGAAGAGCAGTCGATGTTTCACAAATAATCCTAAAGAGAATGGAAAATGCTGGCTATGCCGTTGGTGATATCCTTATAGGATCTGAAACCGTTCAAGCCGAGGACGGTAGAACAAGAAATGTTTCGACAATAGAAATTCAGATAAAAAGAAATTCTTAAATACCTTTAGTTTAATTTTTCTCCCTTTGTGTTATGGAAAAAAAAATTGCAGCGATATTTTTAGCACATATTAATCCTTTGACTGTTTCGCATGAGTCAATTATTCGAAATCTTTTACAGAATTATATTGTTTATATTTATCCAGTAAGGTTTTTGAAAGATGGGATAGAAGTAAATACACGAAGTTTCCCATTTTCCTACGAAATTAGAAAACAAATGATATTGGAATCTTTTAATTATCACAAAAATATTCATGTTCTTGGGGATTATGCTTTTCTTTCTCCATACATACAATACTTTCCACCATTCGTATCCCCTGCATTTAAGAGATTAAAAAATAAGATAATTCTTAATATCCAGGAAAATTCTTTCATAACCTATACTGGAGATAGAGCCGAACGAGTTTTGTTATCCCTCTTTGGTTTTAAT
>Ga0209974_10000019_pt1 | contig 38231 bp, 45 predicted proteins | sample InoplaM3SPM_FD_187592 | JGI IMG/M metagenome (GOLD analysis project Ga0209974, IMG submission 187592) | Arabidopsis thaliana rhizosphere microbial communities from the Joint Genome Institute, USA, that affect carbon cycling - Inoculated... | ecosystem: Host-associated > Plants > Roots >...
CTATGTACCCGCCAACCCTCAGAAGCCACCACAGCAGCCTTATACGGGCCTGTGGTGGCTTTCCGCGTTCCACCTTGCCGCTACTTCCGTCCAAACTTTTTTCATCCCAACGCAAAATAAATGGTGCATGCACCCACAAAATGATGCATAGTGTTTTTGTGGTTGGGACACACCACACGGCGCGGCACCCGCCGCACACTCTCACAAGCTTAGGCAAGGCACATGAGCTACAACAGCTTTGATACTCGCACCGTTGGGCGCTACGAACTGGTCGCGGAACTGGAGCGGGACGACGGAGACCAGGACGCACCGTGGGATCGCGAATGCGGGCATGGTCCTGTCAGCGAGTGGACAACCCGCGCCAAGCAGCCCGGCGAGCGCGTCCTGATCGAAAACCGGCGCGGAGCCAAGCGCTACTATGACTTCGCAGAGGCGGTGTGGATCGCCAAGCGCGACGGCTGGGACGCGCCGCCGCTTGGCGAGGGCACCAAGGGCCAGCGCGCGGCCCGCGCCGCCGAGGCGGACTTCAACCGGCTGCGCGGCTGGTGCAATGGGGATTGGGAATATGTCGGCGTCGTGATTTCCGTCTACCGAGACGATGAGGAAATCGACACCCACGCGGCGTCCCTGTGGGGCATCGAGAGCGATTGCCGGGATTATCTCCGGGAGGTCGCCGGGGAACTGTTCGATGAGGTGGCAGAGAATTACGCCATGGATGACGACGAGAATGATTTGGAAAACCAACCGGACGCAGATATCTGCATCGAGAGCGTTCAGGAAAACGAGGCTTTTGCCGCCTGACCCAATGGGGGCGCTCGTGTCCTCGGGCGCTCCGGCCCCTTTCTCCAGGAGAACGACGATATGGCAGCAAAGTGGATATCCTTCGAGGATGAAGGCTTTATGGATCAGCGCGTCACCTACATCGACGGACTGAGACCGGCGACGAACATCAACCATCAGGGTGTAGCCATCTTCTCGAAGAAGGTGCCGGAACACCGCTGGTCGAGCAGCAAGAAGACGCAGCACACGCTGACGATCCACATGGACGCCTTTGGAGAGACCGTCCACTCTGAAACCCTGCCGTTCGGCACCCACATCCGGCAGGTCAAGGAAAGGGCCGAGGCGCTGCTGGAAAAGTACCGCGCAGAGGGCCATCAGATCATCTCTGACTGACACCCACATATCGCTTGCGAATTTGTGGTAGCGATCCAGACCCTTTCTCCAGGAGAACGACGCCATGACGAAGACACTAAAGACATACAGCCTGATCACGACAATCACGCCTTCTCCCGAAGCTCTCACAGAACAGGAAGCCAATGTCTCACATGCCATCGTACTCCACAGACATCGTTCGCAAGGCTGGAGCAGAAGAAATCATCGGGTGCCGGAACGAGGCTATCCGGCTTTTCGCGGAAGCGTTCAAGTTGATCAATGAGGCGAAGAAGCTGACGGTTCGAGCTACGGGAAGCGACTACGCAGGTCCGGACCTTCACAACATGAGATTCCGGGACGTGATCGGGACAGACATCGACAGGGAAACGGAAAAGGTTCGCAAGGCCATTGATACCGGCGTTTGGGAATACGCGCTGGACGCGCTCGGGCTGAAGAACATCATGGACGCGACCACCATCGCAAAATTCCGGGAGGAGAACACGAAGAACCCGGCAGAGGTGACGATGGAGAACCTGATCGCCACCATGGATGACCTGGGCAGCAGGCGCGTTGAGATCTTCGACCAGGGCGTCATCAATCTATTCGACAGGCTAGACCGGACCTTCAAAACGAACCCGAGTTTTCGGATCGAGAAGAAGATCATCATGAAAGACGCGCTCTCGACCAGATGGAGCGGCTGGAACCACTATCGCGGCGCAGACAACCAGCTACGAGACCTTGACCGCATATTCCACCTCCTGGACGGCCAGCCGCCCAAGGATCACCTGATGGATGCCGCCACCGTCGTGGGTCGGGTCCAGAGCAAGCCGGATGAGGTCGAAACAGACTACATGACGTTCAAGCTGTGCGCGAATGGCAACCTGCACATCGGCTTCAAGCGGCAGGATCTGGTCGCCAGCATAAATCGGATCATTGCGGAGCACAAGGGCGCGGTTCTGGGACATGACCGTCGCACCAGGAAGCACGCCTGACCAAGGTCCTATGACCTTATGAATGTAATTAATTGCGTGCATGCACCCTCATAATATGCCATAATTCTGTTGTGGTTGCCACCAGCCACAGCAGCGGCACCCACCACTTTCACAAGGGACAGACAGAGCCATGACTGAACAGAGCAGTACGGTTTACGATCCTACCATCAAGATGACTTCCCATAGCATGTACCACGAAGAAGATGAAGCAGTCGTGGACTGGAGCGGTAGCCTGTCCGGCCTGTTCGCGGACTGGAGAAACAACGGTACGAACTGCGAGGAGCAGACCGGGGAAACCGAAGTGGATGTCATGGACAAACTTCGCAGAGACGGTAGCTATCAGATCGATAGCTTCTTGGGTGTCTATTTCATGCTCCATGTCGTCCAGTAGGGGAAACCGGAATATGTATAGCATCGAGGTTTGTGCCGCACGGAGCGGCAAGAAGATCGAGGTCCTGGGGCCGTTCGCTACCATGGTCGGCGCCCACCAGGGCATCATCGACCATGCGGGCATCGTGGATCTTCCCAAGGACGTTCCGTATTTCGCCCCGAGATCAACGTGATCCAGGGCTGGGTTATCGGCAACCACGACTATCAGATCATGCTCGCCACCCGGTGAGTAGGAGAGGAGGAACAGGGCATATCATGACAACACATTGGACGCCAGAAGACGTTGAGGCCGCGACAGAGCGTGGCTGGGGCATCTTTGATGCCTCGGACAGCGAGAACGCCACGCCCTACCAGCTACAGGCGCACAACGAGGCGGGCCTGATCCGAAGCGACGATGACGCCTGGACACTGGTCGTCAACAACGCCAGAGCCGGGGAACCGCTGGAACGGAAGGCGTTGACCTTCCTCAAGGAGCATTCTCCCAACGAATACAGGTTTATTTCCAAGATCCACGGAGACCTCGAAGACTGACGCACCCGTAAGGGTGTGTGGATTGAAACGAAGACTGACAGAGCAGCAAGGAAACAGGGCACCATGAAAGCAACGACCATCTATTTCGAATTTGAGAGCCGTGACGAAACTCCGCGCATCGCCGCGCCGGAAGAATATGGGGAGCTTCTTGGCGCAGGCACTCTGATGGACGAGCGGGACGCCGTGGACGTTGTGATCGACTATCCGCTCGACATCCCGACCACGCTGCGCATCGCCAAGCCGATCACGGTGGAGCGCTTTGCCCGCGGCGTCGCCGACGCCTACCGGGTGATCTATGCCAACGATGGGCCGGATGGTCCCTACGGCATAGCGGGGCACGGCATCGACGAGTTGTATCTGGAAAGCGCCAGCCGCAGATCCAACGGCATGTGGCACCTGATGATCGGGAGCTAGCATCAATGCAAACCAAGTGCATCAACTTCGACATCATCGACGGCGACGACATCATCAGTCCGCGCCTGTCTGAACCGGAAACCTTCGGCCGCCTGGTCAACGGGGACGCCATCCTGGACGAGCGGGACCAGATCACCGTCGTGATCGAGTATCCGCTGCCCAAGCCGCGCAACCTGAAGATCCATGGGCCGGTCACCCTTGAGACCTTCGCCCGCGCCGTTGCCGGGGCCTACAGGATGATCTTCAGCGAGAAGAAGAAGGACAGCAAGCTGGCACCGCAGCCGAGGTTGGAGCACCTGATGCTATCCGGTGCAGATCGACGGCCGGATGGAACGTGGCGCCTGCTGATCGAGGTTTGACGTAAAGGAAGGTAGGACTTGGGGATAGGGTGCGGCACTCTCACGGGTGCCGCACCCTAAAGCCGTTCCAGGGCACCTTTCCCGCCCGTACAGCACTTATCCCAATACGGCAAAAGCCGCAGGAAGGCGGCACGGCGTGGGGAAACGGTTGGAAGCATCCACCCTACCGGACACACGGCGCAAGCCACTCAGGAACGCGGAAAACGGCCTGTGACGGCATGGCGGAACGGGCAGGACTGGCAAGCAGCGCCACAGGTTTCAAGTGTGTTCCTCCCACCATGGGCGGAGGATGGAACGGGCGGCCGGGAGTGCGCCCGAGCATGGCAGAAATCCTGCCGTTCAGGCTCGGGTCCGGCCATTGGGGCTTTTGGCTCTTGGGGAATTTCCCGGAAAAGGGGATTTGGGCAAGGCCGGGATCGAGGCGCTTGACCCAATGGGAGGGAAAGTGGTCGAGTGTCCTCCGGACCCTAGAGCATGTGTTCCCATTCGAGCACACTGGCATTCGATCCGAAGGACGGGCCGTAGCCCGCCCAGGACTCCGGCGTTTCCCAGAAGCGCACGCCGATCAGCGAGGCTCGTCCGCCCGACCGGCTCAGCACCGGTTGCTTCATCCGCTCGTAGAAGTGCCGGGCCAGGACCTGCGGCGTCGGCGGATCGGGGATCAGGTAAAGCTTGCCGCTCAAGCCCTCGGTCGCCATGTGGCCGCGCGCCGAGACCGCCAGGATGGTGTCGGCCAGGTCTCGGTCAGACCAGGTCGGCCGCAGGGTCCGGACCAGCGGGTCGTGGACGTCGAGGATCAGGCCGTGGTGGCATGGCATGGCGATGTGCTCGACCAACACGCCGGACAGGAACGAGAAGTCCAGGACCTGACCGGCGCTCTCGCCACTGTCCTGGATCTCGGCGTTGACCCAGGCTTCGGCCTTGCCGGTGTGGCCGGTCAGGGAGCCCTCGCCGAAATGGTGCTCCCGGACCCGATGGGCGTAATCGAGGCTGATTTCTCGGCGGTAGATATGCGTATCCATGTTTTTATCCATCAAAGCTTCTGGTTGGGGACTGTTGCCTTCAGGCAGTGGCGGAAATCAGATCCCTCAAAGAGGGATGAGCATTCTTGCTTGACCTTATGGGCGGAATGGGGTAAATTTACCCCATGGCCGAGCACCTTGTCACATCCAAGATCACACCGGATTCCTTGCAAATGGCGAGGATGGTCGCCGCGAAGACGGGTGAAAAACAGTACGAAGTTTTGCGGCGTCTGCTTGAAGCAGAGATGCAGAGGCTTTCGCTGACGGCAGGGCAACGCTGATGCCTGTTCTGTCCTACAAGTACCGTCTCTTCCCGAACAGCACCCAGGCGGCAGAACTGGCGAACATGCTCGGTAGCTTCTGCGATCTCTATAACGCCTGCCTTCAGCAGCGCATCGAGGCGTATCAGCGACGAGGGAAGTCTCTCGGATACATCGATCAGGCCAACGAGTTGAAGGCTGTCCGTCTGGCTGACGAGCGGCTGGCGGGCTACAGTTACTCGGCGGAACAGCAGGTTGTTCGCAGACTCGACAAATCGTTCAAGGCGTTCTTCGGTCGCGTCAAGAGGGGCAAGGGCGGTTTCCCCCGCTTCCGGGCGAAAAGCATGTTCGACAGTGCCGACTTCCGGGTTGGAGACGGTCTGACGATCCGTAAGAGCAGGAAGATCACGGTCGTTGGTATCTCCGGTGAAATCAAGGTGAGATGGCACCGAGACCTTCCGGCAGGAGCTAAGATCAGTATCGCCGTCGTGCTGCGATCCTGCGGCAAATGGTACATCCGCTTCTCGGTTGAGACGCCGGATGCCTATGGCCCGCATCCTTTCCGGGAGGCGGTTGGTGTCGATGTCGGCTTGACCAGTCTGATCGCCACGTCGGACGGCTATATGGTCCAGACGCCGAAATGGGCAGGCAAGGCGTCCAAGAAACAGCGTCGTCTCCAGCGTGCTCTCTCCCGGTGCAAGCAGGGCAGCAAGGGCAGGCTGAGAGCGAAGATGCGGCTGGCTAGGCACAGTGCAAGGACGGCTAACCAGAGGCGGGACTTTGCTCACAAAGTTTCCCGAGATCTGGTCAACCAATACTCCCATATCTCCTTTGAGGACCTGAACATCGCCGGACTGGCGAGAGGCATGCTCTCCAAGTCCGTACTCAATGCCGCGTGGGGTCAGTTGATCTCGTTCACCGACTACAAAGCCGCAAATGCTGGTGGTCTGGTCACGAAAGTCAATCCGCGTGGAACTTCCCAGGAATGCGACTGCTGCGGACTGGTAACGCCGAAGACGCTGAGCGACCGTATCCACGACTGCCCAGGCTGCGGGACGGTTGAGGATCGGGACGTTCACTCCGGCAAGATCATCAAGCATCGAGCATTCCCGTGGTCAAAGGGGCCAGGAGCGGGCCTTGAAGCGTTAAGCCAGTGGGTTGTCACATAGCTTGCTTCAGAAGCTGTCCGCCTTCAGGCGGCAGATTGTTCATTGACTCCCCCGAAGTCCGTGTGTATATATTGACCAGGATCATTTTTCTCTGGATCGGGATGCTGCCCTGTTCCGAACCGTAGAAAGTGATGCGACTCGTGTGAGAGCGGGTGGGTGTAGACCTTGTTTCCTTGATGTGAGTTTGCGTGGCGAATACCCGGTTGTTTTGCGGCAACCGGGTATTTTGCTGTCTGGGGTCACGGTCCCGAACTTGGCCTTTGGTTGACCTAGTGTGTCAGCGGCGTGCCGAGAACGGGTTGCCCGCATCGCTCAGGCCACCGATCAGCCCGGCCTGGTCGTCGCATCGGACGGTCAGGTCGTCTGAGAAAACCTGCTTCTGCGGCCGAGCGGCTTCGCCGAGAGCTTCCATGTTCCGGAGCTTGGCGGCAAGCTTCACGTTCTCCCGGTTCAGCCGGGAGATGTCCTGGACCAGAGGGGCTATGTACTCCCGGATCAGGTCCTTGGCGAAGTCGTGGAACATCAGGGAGAAGTCGTCTGCGGTCGGGGCCTTGTCCTGCCGCGCGGTATTCTGCCCGGTAATCCGCTGGACCGCGTCGGCCATGTTGACCTTGCCGGACTTCAGGTTCTCCAGGGCTTCCTGACGAGCGAGGGCGGCCGGGTTGGTGTGCCTCCCCATGATCGCGGCAAAGCTCGTGACATCCCCGGCCTGAGGCTTCCCGGCACAAGCGGCTTGATAGACCTGCTCGTGGTTCGGAACCCTGAGCGCCTTGACGTCGCGCCGGTGGTCTATGTAAATCAGAGAGCCCTCTCGTGTCAGGATGGCATCGACCGTGTTCATCGGCAGTTCCGCGATTGTGATGTCGTATCCCGGAATCCTGACCGAGCATCGATCGTCCCTGCTGCTGTAGCTCAATTCCATCTTCTGCCCGAGGATGCCTGCGATAACGTATTCTCCCATGGTGCTTTCCCTTCCGCGCCTCAGCGCATACTGTCGATCAGTTGTTTCTCCAGGTGCTTGGCATAGGCCCGATCCACCGTATCCCATGCCTCCACCTCCCTATCAAACCCATTGTGCCCCAGGTTGCTTCGCGATCCGCCGCATATTCTGCGGACGTAGGCCAGGGCCTCGCCCTCCGTCGCCTCCGGGATGCGGTTGAGGGCGTGCAGCCAGGACCAGAAGCGGTGGTCATCGCAGCGCATGGCGGCGCGCTGGACGGCGGACAGGTCGAACCAGGAGCGCTTTTCCCGGTGCCCCGTCCTTTCCAGCGTCGGAGCAGCAGGCGGAGCGTGTGGTGCTTCCAGTGGTGGCGGTGGCAGTGCCGTGGCGGTGCCAGTGATCTGTGGTGGCTCATCGACCCTGGACAGGCTCTCGTTGAGCCGGGCGATGGCGAACCAGGACTCCTTGCCCGGATGCGGCACGCCGAGGACGCGGTAGGCCGTGTCGTACTGCTCGATCGGCACCTCGAAGATAAGCTGGACGAAGCCGCGGGACGGAACATTCTTGAAATTCCGGTAGGTGGCGCGGAAGATGGCATGATCGTCGTCGTTCATAAAAATCCCTCCGAGCATGGGCATCCACAATGACTGACCTGCAATTCTACCTGCTTCGCACCATGGAGCGAGCATTCTGTATCCTGGCGCTGATGGTCCTGGCCGGTGCCCTCATCCCCTACCTGTTCTCCTTCTCCGTGTCAGAGATAACCAACAGAGACTTCGAGGCGGAGGTGGCAGGCGGCAACATCAAGTTCCAGGCCGCGACCCTGGCGATCTACTGCATTGGGCTGCTTTACCTGCTGGCCGAGCGTGGCAGGCTGCCCGGTCTGGTCCTCGGCAACTGGGCGCTGCTGGCCCTGACCGGTTATGCTGTGTTCTCGGCACTCTGGTCGTACTATCCGGACGCCACCTTCCGGCGTGGCTTCGCGCTGGTGCTGAGCACCACCTTCGCCTTCTACCTGGTGCTTCGCTTCACGCCGCGCGAGCTGATGCAGATGGTAGCGTGGGCGTTGGTACTGGGCGCCGCGCTGTCGTTGGTCCTGGTCATCCTGTATCCTGGACTGATGATCCATCACGACGCGCTGTCCGGCAGTTGGCGCGGCTCGTTCGGCCACAAGAACCGGCTCGGCCGCATGATGGCGCTTGGCGTCGTGGTGTTCTCCCTGCTGCTGCTGGAGCGGGGCGGCAAACTCAGTGCGTTCAACTGGGTCGGGTTGGGCCTGTGCGCCTTCATGCTCGGCATGGCGCAGTCACGGACGGCCTGGATCACGACGGCGGTCCTGCTGCTGTTCATCCCGGTGCTGAGCTTCCTGCGCAGCCGCCGCCTGCCGATGTCTTTGCGCCTCGGCAGCCTGATGGTCCTGGGGTTCTGCGCCGCCATGGCGACCACCCATTTCCTGCTCGTCGGCCTGGAGGCTTTGGGCCGAGATCTGACGTTCAGCGGCCGGACGACGATCTGGACCAACGCGATCCATGCGGGCATGAACCACCCGATGCTGGGGGCGGGATTCCGCGCATTCTGGACGCCGGAAGGGGCAAGCTATGTCTATGCCCGGCTGTGGGCAGTGGTCGGCAACGGCCATAACGGCTATCTCGATGTCTGGCTGGAGTTGGGCTTTGTCGGTCTGGCCCTATTCACCGTGATGTTCCTGACCGCCTTTCGCCGGGCCTATTCCAGGCTGATCAAAAGCGACGACATCGCGGGGCTGTTCTATACCCTGGTGATGATCTACGCGTTGATCTACAGCTTCACCGAAAAGTTTCTCCTGGAACAGAGCGAACTGACCTGGATGCTGATCCTGGTGACGCTGCTCTACCTGACGCCACGCCGCATTGGGGTGCTCAGCCGAACAGATCGAACTGTTTCTCATCTCCAAACCCAGCCTCTGGCGCATGCGCGGCATGCACCCAATAATACGCGGTAAATCCCCTCGGGGTCTTGCCCTTGCGGTCTGTCTTGACGATCGCGCCGCGTTCCGCCAGGTGGGTCATGTTGCCAGACACCGCCTGGTGAGTCCGGTTAATCTCGATCTCGATCTGCCAACACATCAAGCCGTCCGGCCCGGCATCCCCCAGGGCGTTGAGGATCTCACTGTCGAGTTGGGCGGACGGCTTGCCCTGCCAGAGGTCCCAGGCTTCGAGGGAGGTATCCTGCATCCGGATCATGGGACGGCGTCCTCGTCCTCCGGCTCATCCAGTTCCTCGAATTCGTCCTCGACCAGCCGATAGGCTTTGACCTCGTCAAAGGTCTCCCCAGTTGCCTCCAGGACGGGTTGGGCGCCAGTGAGATCTCTCCATCTGGCAATCGAAACATCGACATAGGACGGATCGAGTTCGCAGGCATGGATGGACCGGCCGGTAATCTCTCCGGCTAGGATGGTCGTGCCGCTGCTGCAGAATGGCTCAGCTACGACATCCCCTTGTTTGGAGTAGAGCAGGATGAAACGGCGCGGGATTTCGACCGGATAGGGACAGGGGTGGTCATCGCCGACAACGTCCTTGCCGACGCCCTTGATGTCGTCGAAGTAGCCGGAGATGCTCCAGGGCTCGCTGACCCTCTCCTGACCGCCCTCGTTCTTGCCGACCCGCCAGTAGGTCAGCATGGTCTCCCAGGACTGGTCAACCGAGTCGATATGCGGCGCCGTGTTCGGATTCGGGCCGGACTTGACCCAGACCCTGCGATTGCGCAGGTCCCAGCCCGCGTTGGACATGGCGGCGGTCCACAGCGCGTCGAGCAGGACCCAGACGCCGGGACGGCCCTTGGGATCGATCGAGGTCTCAACCGTAGTCCCGGTGTTGATCACGATGCGGCGCCGGACCCTGGAGGCCCAGGCTTCCGCCACGCGGGCGCAGAAGTCGGCGGCCCCCTGGATGCCCGGCGCGTCGTCATATGCCTGCTTGGCCCAGTAGGGCGGCGAGGTCACCAGCATGGCGGCCGTGGCATCCTTGCCCAACAGCCTGTCCAGTGCGGCGGCATCCGTGGCGTCGCAAACTGCCAAGCGATGCTTGCAGCGCGCGTTGAGCAGCCAGATGTCTCCGGGACGGGAGACCGGGTTCTTGGGCGGCGGTGGGGCATCGTCGAGCTTGGAGGTGTCCGGGGTGTCTTCCGGACCAAGGTTGTCGGTATCTACGAGCATGCCATCCAGCTCGCCTTCGTCGAAACCGAGAATTCCGATATCCTCTCCAGCTTCCTCCAGCCAGTTTATTTCCATGGATAGAGCATCCAAATCCCAGTCCGCGAATGAGGACCTGTTATCCACAATGCGAGCTTGCTTGACCTGAACTGGCGTCAGGTCTGTTCTCACGATCACCGGAAACCTTTCCATGCCAAGTTTGCGCGCAGCCAAAGCGCGACCATGACCCTTTATTATAACCCCATCGCCATCTACCACTATCGGTTGATCTACCCCAAATTCGACTATAGAAGCCGCAATTTTATCTACCTGCTCCTGGGGATGCTTCTTATTATTTAGCGCATATGGGGTAATTTCATCCAGATCGCGCCAGATGACTTCGGGGCTAAAGTCCTTCATCTGTTTTCCAAGTCCTTCCGTCTCTAATATCTAAAATGGTACATGGATTAACGCCGTAGACCCGAGCAACTAGATATGGCCTTTCTCCAGAAGAGAGCCTTTTCCTGATATCCCTGACGGTTTCCGCCGTTAGCTTTGAGTTCCAATGAGCGCTCCCATTCGGAACTGCCGTGTAGGTGCCGTGTCGTTTCTTGTCGTGATGGTTTTCCTTGTGGGTAGCCCACCTAAGATTATCGACATGGTTGTTGTGTCCATTACCATCCCAATGAGCGATCTCGTGTTTAGGTGTCGGCTGCGGTGGCATGAATGCCATAGCAACGAGCTTATGAACCTTGAAGTGACTGTACTTTTGTTTGAGGCAGAGGGCTATCTTGAGATAGCCATCGTGACTCGGGCTAGGCTTCAGAATAAATCCGGCCGGGTGCTGATGGCTGGCAACGGCTCTCCTCACTCTTCCCAAGCTGGAAACTTCGTAGTGTTCATGGCCGGGGATTGCCCGCCACTCTTCGTTAGTGCTAAGATTTTCGATAGCCACTGGTCTTCTCCAAAGTGCTGTTGTGGTCAGGAACGCCAGAGGTCTGATACACCGCTGGCGTCCCGCTCTATTCTCTCGCAAATCCCCTTACTGCGTCAACGTAAAGTTGTCATATTTCAGCACAGAAAAGCCCGCCCCCTTTCGGAGGCGGACCTTCTTGAGCGCGAGTCTTAAGGAGAGGTGGGCCGGTGCGCCAGAGTGTTGGAACCGGCATGAACCAACCCAAACGCACCAGCCCGCTGAAGTCAATACCAGGGAACGGTCGGGACCGCAACGGCTATTCACAACGAGAACAGAATCCACCAGACGACCTTGATCATGGCGGCAAAAACGGCCAGAGAGAATAGCAAATACATCAACCAGATCAATAGGATAACGACTACGCCGACAGTCTCAGCCTTATCCGCTTTTTGAAACCTGGTCATCGTTGGACTTTCCGATACATCCATCCCTGTCCTGGAGGATAGAGACCGGCCCAATCCCTGTCCAGAACGACGACCGCTGCTACACCTGAACCCCGAACCAGGCGGACCAGTAGAAGGAGCGTGCGCCACCCGCCGCTGAACCAATCTCCACCGTAAAGGTCGTGGCCGTGACGTTGCTGACGAAGAACGAGCCGCCTTCCGGCAGGGAGGACAGCGGCGTGATCTGGACGTTGGACGGCAGGCCGACTAGTCCGTGGGTGACGACGACGCCGGTTTGCCCGGTTGTGATCGTGCCGCTTCCCTGCGCGTAGGTTTTGTAGCCGATGTTTCGAGCAACGATGTTGGTAGCCGAGGTCGTGTTGGCCATGCTGATGGTGCCGACACCGGACCCGCGCAACACGTTGTCGGTGACGCAGGAGTAGGCAAGCTGGTTATCGAGCTTGATGTCGTATCCGGCGTTGCCCTCGAAGGTGCAGTCGGTGATTTGGATCGGACCGCTATTGCCGGACGCGGCGGGCATCCAGAAGCCATGGTCGGACAGGCCGGAGCCGAGGCCGTTGCTGGTCACCAGCACACCCTGCATATACAGCCTGCCGCTGTTCATCGTGACACCAGCGCCGGTATTGTTGAAGATCTTGCCGCCGGTGATCCGCAGGGTCAGGTTGGCGTTGTTGGGATCGATGTGGATGCCTTCGCCATTGCCGCTGCTGGGGCCGATCGTTGTCCGCCCGGCAGAGGCGGTCCACATGCCGTTGCACTCAAGCGTGGAGACCCCGTTCGGCCCGACCCAGATGTTGGCGTCTCCTGAGGCGTCGAGCGAGAACTGGCCGCTGATGAAAATCTCCCGGTTGGGAAATCCCGGCGTCGCCGACTGGTCAATGCACAGGTTTCTCCAGCAGGCGGAGATATCCCCTGAGTCCAGCCGCAGTCCGCCGAACCGACCGAGACAGGCGACGCCGTAACGGCTGGCATAAGTGATCCAGGAGCCGCCCGTGATGTTGATTTCGCCGTTGTAGATGTCGTCGCCGTAGAGCCGGACGGCATCCTGGCCGAAGCCCCACATGGAGCAACCATCGATCTTGCAGTCGGCGCAGGCTTCGAACACCACGCCGTCCCACAGCTTGGCACCCAATGTCTGGAAGTCCTGGGGGGACGACACCATGCAGGTCTCTACGTGGCAGCGCAGAGCTTTGCGGAAGCGGATCGCAGCACCTCCGCTCTTGACCACGGTGGCGTAGAAGCGGATGTCGGAGATCACCACTTCCGAAATCTCGGTGCTGCCGTTGCCGACCCGGATCATGTCGTTGATCGTACTGGTCGACAGCAGGCGACAGTTACCACCCGATCCGGTCAGGTACTGGCCCGACGTCGTGATCGTGATCGGCCCGGATAGCTTCCAATCGCCATCCGGGATGGTGACGTCGAGGCCAGTGTTGAGTGCGGCCTGGAAGGCGGCGGTGTTGTCGGCCAGGGCCGGGGACGCACCGAAGTCCGTGACCTGTGCCGGAGCGTCGGCAATCATGCGGTTTCGGATCTTGGTCAGAGCCATCTGGCCGGTCAGCCCTCATATTGCACAGGGCCTAGTCCTACCATCGACGGACATATGACGAAAGGCTTATTTTCGAACAGGCCCGCGTCGGGATGCTCCGCGCTCCGAGATCTCCCTGGAGATTTCCTCTGACAGGCGGCGCGCCTCCCGGACCCGATCCGTCGCCCCGGCGGCCCAGGGCAGAAGCTGTTCTGCCAGATAGAGCAGTTCGTCCGGGATGATTTTGGCATCTTGGGAGAGGGTCAGGCGTCGCCACGCGTTGCCGTCTCTAACAAACAGCTTCCAGAACTTCCGCATTTCATCACTAGCATCGTCATCGCCATCCCTCTTGTGGGTGTGACGCTCGACCATGTACTGGACGCCGTTGAACTCACACTCGACGACAGCGGCCTTGCGCTTTGGATCGACCGGCTTGGGCTTAGGCGGCACTGGGTCCCAGCGTGGATCTGGTTCCAGCATGCCGAACAGATCATCCATGGTATTCACGAGCACTTCCTTTCCAACCTGAGACAAATATAGGTATCTCGGAACAAATTGCCTTGACGGCAAAAAGCTGGAGGCAGACATGCGACATCATTTTTTCCTGGAGATTGGAGACTGTAGTGCCTAACTTCTGTCTCGTGGCAGAGATGCTACACGCCTTTATCGGCGCTTCCTCCCTAGCCCTTCAGGCCCTCGCAAAACTATGCTGCGGGGGCCTTTTTTCACTTCAACGCGCTCGACAACATGAAGGTGATGGTGGATATTTCCGCAGTGATATCCTCTGCTATGTTATCCAGGACGGCACGGATCGGCTTGCGGACCATGCCACCAAACGCACCGCAGGCAGTCATGAGGTCCTCAGAGTGTGCCTGTTCCAGCCACTCGACGCTTCGAGGATCTCCCTTGTATGGCATAACCCAGACATAGCCGCGTTTGGCTTCGACCTCCGTGATCAGCCAGAAGGCACGCCTCCGAGTTCTGTAGATGTGCCCGACGATGAGAGGCGGTCCTTGCGGCTGTCTGGTGGGCATTCTAGCTCCTGACGTGAGAAGGTCGGGAGATGTTGTAGCAGCCTCCCGACCTTCTGTTCAGCAAGAGATTAACTGACTGTTAGGCTTGCAGCATCGATATCTTTTTGCAGGTAACGTCTCCAGTCCTACTACCACACGACGCAACCCTGCCACAGATCGCCAACCTGCCGCATATCGAGGAAGCCTGGGTGCCGAAGATGGCGGCTGAATTCGCCCTGGATGCCTCCAATTCCGTTTCCGTCAGGGTCACGCCGTCGTGGTGGAGATACTCGCCGTACACAGCGGTGCAGAAAGAAAAATACGCCCGCGTGTCGGCCACGATGAACTCATGCCACAGTTCGTCGCACTCGACCGACTGCGGCGACAAGGCGGTTTCCGGCAAGATGCTGCACTGAAACAGGAACTCTCGCAGTTCAGACAAGGCCAGATCGGCTTGCGCTGGGTGCATGCCCTTTTTGATAGACCGCTCGACGATGGACGAGAAGTCCCAAGCGTTGATGATTTCTCGGGCCTTGTTCAGGGGAGAACCTGTATTGATTGTCATTTTTGTTCCTGATTTATGGAGAGTGGTGAGAGCGTTTGTGGGGCGGCATGCCCAACAGCGCAAGGGCAGTATGGCATGGGCGGAGGTGGAGCGCAACACATAATAGGCACCAAAATAACACCAAGGATGCCTTTAAAAGACACCATCATCCATGGTACGGTATACGCTCCCGATATGGAGATATGAACGTGAAAAGACAGAACACCCGAATTCCAGACCCGGACTACGAAGCCCTGATTGCCCTATCTGCCAGGAAAGATATATCGGTCGCCGAGTTGATCCGGAAAGCCATCAGCGACTTCATCGAGAAGGCGAGAAGCAAGGGAGAGATATCTTAAATGGACGAGACAATCGCCAATCTTCCCTTGTGGATGCTCACCCTGCCGGGCATGGAGGGTGCTGCACCGGAAGACGATACGATGAGAGACTACCTCGACCCAGATACCTGGCCGGGAGAGTGGAAGCATTTCCAGAACGCCAATGCCTTCGGCATCCGGGCGGCCTCGGAAGCAGAGGCCAGAGAAATCGCAGCGGAAGCAGACTGCGATATCTGGCGGGACCCTCTCTATGCGAGATGCCGGGGGATCGACGCGGTGAGGCCGGACGAGCCCGGCGTGATCTTCATGGTCCGCAGCGGAGCCGACAATGAGTGAAAACGAGGAGCTTCCTAGATAGATCTCGTTTTGACAGTTGCCTTGCATATCCCGTTGTCGTATGGGAAAAATATTCCGGTTAGCATCAAGGACGGCGTGGATCTAAACGAACAGAGAGGGAAGAAGACATCTATGTCGAAGGGGCAATCCAAGGTTTGGAGTCCGACGGACATCAAGCTGCACGATCGGGGCAAGGGGAGCACGCAGGCCAAGCCCTACGTCTTACATTCGCAATTACCACTACCACACCAGGAAAGCACGATGAGCAAGTCCAAACGCACGGCACGCCAGGAACAGAAGCAAGCAACAGATACTGACACCGCAGACATGTTCGTCCCGGCTAAGGCAGATGTTCCGGAGATCCGGGCAGCCCTCAGAAACACGTCGTCCCATTGGAGCCCAACCCAAAGCTTGCTGGATCGTCTCGGACCCAACGCACCGGACTTCTCGTCGCAGGCAAGTCCGGAGCTTGTGGCCGCCCGGATCAGGATCAGTGACTGGATCGAGTATTGTGACCCGAAAATGCCAGTCATCCCCAACGTGGAGGTTGATGTTTGGCTCGGCCAGGCGATGGCGGAACGCATTCGCGGCGAGGAATTGCAAAATCGAAAGCTGACGGATGCCCAGGTCGAGGGCTTGGTCTCAGACATGCTACGCCCCGGCGCCTGGAAACCAAATGGGGACAGCATCCGGTTTACGCCGGGCGGCCAGGTCATCGATGGCCAGGGACGCCTGATCGCCTTTCTGCTAGCCTGCCGCCGCAAGCCGGGGACCACCTTCATCACCGACCTGCGGTTCAATGTTCCGCCCGAGGCATTCAGCACAATCGACACCGGCAAGAAGCGGACCAGCGCAGATATCCTCTCCATGGTCCACATTCAGAACGGCTTCCTGATGAGCGCCATCGCCCGGCTGTGGAAAAGCTACCACAGCGGTCAGATGCGGGTGCAGAAGAAGGTTACCAATGACGAAGTGATGCACATCGTCCTGGAGAACCGGGACCTGTTCATTGAAGCGGTCAAGATCACCAACTATACCCGGCATGAAACCAGGGTTCCTGGTGCCGTGCTCGGCTTCGTCTGTGCCCTCGGCCTGCGCACAGATCGGGCAAAGACGGCACAGTTCTTCGATCAACTCACCACCAAGCTTCACCTCGCGGAAACAGATCCGGCTTACGTCCTGCATCGAGCCATCAGGAATAAGGCCAAGCTGACCCAAAGGCGCGGTGTCGAACGCATCGAGGCAGCGGCCTTGGTGATCAAGGCGCTCAACGCGCATTTCCAGAACGAGCAGATGGAAGTTGTGCGCTGGGGTCCCAAGGAACCCTTCCCGCGTTTTGTCGGGGACGTCAAGCGCACGCTGAGAGATGACAGTGTGCTGCTCGATGAAATAGCCAGCGTAATCGATGTCGATCAGGGAGATGCGGAGAGCGCTAAAGCACCTGTCCTGGAAACGGTGTCCTAAGCGGAGTTCCGCGCGCCGGTCAACAGATACGACCGGCGTGCGGGATTTTCGTCTTAGATAAAGAACACGTCGCTGCCGATACCCAAAGCGTTCACACCACTGAGAGTCAGCACGTTGTTGTCTCCGATGTCGATCACCAGGTTGCCGTCCGTCACAGCAACGCGTCCATCTGCGTCGTCCAGGGATGCGTTACCATCGGTGTCGAGCTGAACTGCTGTGATGCCGCCAAGGAAAAGGTCATCAACGCCGACGATGAAGTCAGAGATGATGTCGTGACCGCCACCGACCGGAGGCAGGTCGTAGCGGAACTGGTCCGCTCCGGAATCACCTGTCAGAACGTCGTCCCCAGCGCCACCGACGATGCCGTCTGATCCCTCTCCCCCTTCGATAGTGTCGTTGCCGGGACCGCCGACCAGCGTGTCGTCACCGGTTTCGCCGAAGATCCGGTCATTGCCTTCACCGCCGCTGATCCTGTCTCCGCGGTCTCCTCCGTGAAGCTCGTCGTTGCCCAAACCACCGGTGATGAAGTCGCTGCCACCCTCCCCGAAGACTGTCAGCGGCGTGGAGCCGGTGCTGCTGACGCGCTCGGACCCGTCGCCTCCGGTCATCAAAATTGACTCGACGCCGGTCCCGGTCAGGTCACCGACGACAAGCGTGTCGGCCCCTCCCTGCGAAAAAAGCTCGATGTGCTCGGTATTGGTGATTTGGAGATTGAATGGGTCATCCGACGTCCGTTGGAAGATCGCCTCGACGCCGGAGGATGTCAGCGTGAAGCGCTCTCCGAGAAATGAGTCCCCGCCGAATTCATCTGACGTCGTCAGGCTCAGCGTGTCGATGCCAGATCCGCCGTCCAGGACGTCATTGCCACCTCCGTCCTCCCACACGAATGTGTCGTTCTCTCCGCCTCCGAAGAGGTAATCGTAGCCGGTGCCGCCTAGGAGGTAGTCATCTTCACCGCCGCCGAAGATCCAGTCGTCGCCCGCGCTGCCATCTATCGTGTCTGCACCGTCATTGCCGTGCAGAGTGTCATCGCCAGAGCCGCCGTGGACGAAGTCGCTGCCGGTGCCACCGCTCAGAGTATCGTCTTGACCCTCGCCGTAGATCTCATCGTCTCCGCCCAAGCCGTAGGCTACGTCTGCGCCGCCTTTTGTAAAAATCTGATCGTAGCCACTACCTCCGATCAAAAAGTCGTCGCTATTGGTGGAAGCCTTGTTTACCAGTGCAAAAGTTTTGCTTACCATTTCCATCCTCGATGATCTGTTTCTCGCCATGTAGAGCATGGCACAATGCATCTTTGAGGCGTTTGGCGACAGTCATCCTACAGCGGTATGGCATTTGACATAGATACCGGAGCGAAATGGGTAAATTTGACCAGATAGGAAGAACACCCCTGCCTGCGCGGGGGAACTGCGCTGATCACGGCGGCGTCGATGCGCTGCCAGGGAACACCCCTGCATACGCGGGGAAAACATCTCCGACTTCACCACCGGTCTCGACGACCTGGGGACACCCCTGCATACGCGGGGGAAACGTAACATAGGCCAGCTTGCGCCAGAAGTGGCTGGGGACACCCCTGCATACGCGGGGACATCATCGTGAAGCTCCCACACACTCACATCAGCCGGGGAACACCCCCGCCTGCGCGGGGACATCGTGTCCGCTCCGCTGCCACCATCCACGACGTCGGGAACACCCCCACCTGAGCGGGGACATCTTTATTGCTGCAACTTGCTCTCCCTGGATAGCAGGCACACCCCCGCCTGCGCGGGGGAAACAGCCGTAAGCCTACCCGCTCTCACACACCGAACGGCACACCCCCGCCTGCGCGGGGGAAACTAGGCATCGTGCTCCCTGCCCCATCGCTCGACCGGCACACCCCCGCCTGCGCGGGGGAAACAGGCGACCAATCATCTTCTCCAGACGGAGCGGCGGCACACCCCCGCCTGCGCGGGGGAAACGTGACCCCGATGTGCTCGCCCACGCACCAGTTGGGCACACCCCCACCTGCGCGGGGGAAACTCGTACCAGGCATGACGCTCGTCGCCCTGGGTGGGCACACCCCCGCCTGCGCGGGAACATCGCTTCGCGTTCGACTCTGGTAACCACTCCCCCCGGCACACCTCCGCCTGCGCGGGAACATCACACGAATGGGGTTATTGGGGTCTCCAGATGGCGGCACACCCCCGCCTGCGCGGGAACATCGGGCGCATGAACCGCGCGCTGATCGGGTTCTCGGGCACACCCCAGCCTGCACGGGAACATCATCAACGTATGAGCAAGGTCCCCACGATGAAGGGGCACACCCCCGCCTGCGCGGGAACATCCTCGCGTGCGATGCGCCTTACTGCTGGACACCGGGCACACCCCCGCCTGCGCGGGAACATCAGTCTGATGCTCCTCCGATGCTCGACACGCTGAGGCACACCCCCGCCTGCGCGGGAACATCCCTAGACGCTAAGTTTCTGATTCACTTTTCAAATATCCAAAATAGCAGTAGCAATTCATACCCATACATTCACGCATAGGTAAGCAATTGTCTAGGCGACCATCTCTCTCGGAGCAGCAGCGCCGAGCAGAACCATGCCATATCCGTAAGTCCGCTGTCTCCCGATGCCGGTCGTGATAGTCTGAAGAAAAGACACAGGATCAGTGACACGCAACATGCCGGAAAAAGTCACGCTTGGCACAGAAAATCGGTGCACGCTTTCGCCTTTCCCACGATGAACTTTGGCGAGAGAAAAGCCCATCGGCTGAGCCATGACGATATCGGCACCCAGCATGCGCTGGACTAGAAAGTCTCGATATACTGCCATCCTATCTCTGGGGTCCGTCTTCTTTCCAGTCTCCCTTTCAACCGCCGCTGCCTTCTCAGTCTCAATCGTATAGATGTCCCTTTCTCGTCCCTTGATGCCCCGTGATCGATCAGAGTAGGTCCGCACCATGGGGCAGCAAGTGATGTGGAACCGAAGCTCTGTCCCCGTCTTCGGCGAGACCAGCGGATAGCTCTGGATAGCGGACAGCGGCACCGAATCGGCTAGAGACGGCACGGGGCTGTAGATGGACGCAAGCTCTTCTGACGACCGACTGGTATAGGCCAGGATCTCATAGGAACCGTCATTTCCACGTCTACGCACGGCGAACGGCTTAGGCCAGTTCCCTGTGCCAAAACTCTCGGCCATAGCAGTTTTAATCAACGCTCCCTCATCAGCATGGGATAGGGCATGGGCTTTGACCTCGCGCAAATGCCGCAGCAACGCAGGGATCTTCACTGTGAGCGAAACGAAATGATGAGTCATGCTGCCCTCCGAATATACGTTTCTGCGCCGACATGGCGATCATTCTTCCAGTCCTTGCGTCCATTTACCGTCATAAGAAGGTCCCCCATTTCCGGAGCATAATCGGTAACAGGAAGGACGTACTCGACGGAATTACCGGCTAACTGAAGCGCGTCCAGCATCGTACTATCGAGCACCCCTTGCCAGATCGGCCCTGCTGGAGGACATGTGACACGCCCGATGCGTAGCGGGTGGGCCGGGGACTCCATTGCCTGCTGTAGATCACTCAATGGCACGGGGAACCCCTCGCCAAGGACCACGGCAGCCAGTACAGATCCGTCCGCGATATACTGCCTCCATTGCTGACGGGTATCGGTGATACTAGATCCCGCCCGTTCTACCGGCACCCCTTCCACTGTCCACATCGGACCACGCAGAAAGGGTTTTCCGAGATCTGCCGTCTGGTAGTCCTCTATGATACGCCCATGTCTAAGGACAGACACAGACACGCGCATGGCATCCTGCATCGCCTGGAGCCGGGCGGACTCGCGCCGGGGAATCCCCAGCGCGCATCCAAAAAGACCCGTGATCATGGACGCGGTCGGGACAGCGCCCGCCCTGTCATATGCGTCGATCCGAGCAGCACCGAAGGACATCATCGGGGCTTCGAACTTCAACATCGCCACCGTTCCCATAATCACTCCGCCGCCACTTGAACAGGAGCCTGCTGACCCAGAAGCCATGACAGAACGTCAGCCTTTACACGATCCGCAATAACCTCGTACGCGGCTCTATTCGTAGAACGTGCAGCGTCACGGATATCCTGGTCTTCCGTGTCATAGGCAGCGGCGGGCGCTCCGCCCTTAAGGTTTAGATCCTCCCGGTGATCCTTAAGTTCAGAAATCGCACGCTGCCACATAGGCCGATCATCCTTCCTGTCCTTGGTCGGGATGGCCTTTTGAAAGGCGGCAGCGAGTGTTCGAGGCTGTCTGCGTCCCGTCTCTGCCAGAAAGTACAGCCCGGCGCCGTAGCCAGCGGTTGCCCCCCTTTTTGCGGAGCACTCCGATGCATATATGGCTCGGACAATCCAGGCCACCGTCTCCGCTTGCTGTTCCGGAGACAGACCAGCGAAGTTCTGGGTCACCTGCCTCACGTCGATCACTGCATACCCATAGAACAGGCCACTGGCGATTTCTGTATTGTTCGTATGGGAAGCTCCCGGATCATCATCCTCGGAGAGACTGTCCTGAACGGAGAAATAATCTGCGCTTGCCTGGATGGCGTGAACTGTTATTGCGTGAGCTACGTGGACGCAGGACTCGACGCGACTGATAACGGAACCGGTAGCCATGCGACCAAAAAGAGCGCCATCAAGACCTGCATGAGCCTTCAGAGAGCGAATGTTGGATATGGCATCGTCCAAAGCCTTTTCCTTGGCATCAACCTCTTCAGCAGAGATCTTCTTTGATGCCAGTAGTGACTTGGATATCTTCTTCGCTGTTCCGCGTTTCTCAAAAAGATCCCTCAGATCACCGACACCGCCAGATGCGGAGATGCCAGCTTCTCTAAAGACTTTTACCCCGGCCACGATAGCTTCTGCTTCACGCTCTCCTATCACCAGAGGCTGGTCTAGGTACCCACAGGAATACGCTTTGCTGTCTTTGTCGTCACGCTCCTTTCCAGCATCTCCCGGCTTAAGGAAAAGATCTGCAAACGAGCGGCCCCACATTTTCGCCTCTTCCTCATTGCCAAAATCTTTGATCAAAGCTGGGACAACGACGGTATCGAAGACGTGCCGAGACCGATGAGCCATACCAATTCCGAGACGGTCTGCAAAAGACCGCATGTCATCTGCAACCTCATCTCCATCGATCACAGCAACCATGGGCTGGTGACTGCGGAACCCGGCTTTAAGGCACTGACTGGAGATGCGCTGCCGCACGTCGTCTCCGTATGTGATCCTCTTGGCAAGACCGTCCTGGCCTCGATTGGGGAGAGATGCGCTGTAATCCTTAAAAAGGCTTACCTGTACGAACATCGTTTTTCCTACTGATGTGAGTGGAAGATCTGCTTGCGCAGGGTAATGATGGCTTAAGAAGATGGTGTGCGGACAAATTCTCTGGCTATTCTGGCCCTGCTCCAACGGACACCGTCCTCGTCTCCAAGACAGTCTGAGATCAGCAAAGCAGAGAGTGACCGCCAGTCAGCTCGGACGACACCTTTTGCAGATGAAAACTGCCAACTTTCTAAAGCCAAAGCTCTCAGCGTGTGCCCATGTGCCATAAGAAGACGATCTACTCGGCTTTCCGGGAAGGACGCCTTGGCTAGGATAGAGCCGAACCCAGGAACCCACCCACCACCACTGGCGTCGTTTTCCTTAGTAACGTGGGAGATGGAGCCGAGACCCCTCAGGATCACATCTGCCACTTCATCACACCCGTCTGGAAACTCCAGAGCGAGCCTCCAGTAAGCAATGGGGCGGTCTGACAGCGGCATCGTGCGCAGCGTTTTGGTAATGTCAGGATCTGCATGGATCTTCCCGGAGATTGCGCTAAGCGCACCACCAGTCCTGATCACGATCAGAGGACGATCATCTTGCGGCTTAGGTGCTGATTTCATCAGATTATATCTTTCCAGGTTTTTGCCTTTGAACATGGCATAGTCGAAGAAGGACCATGCGGCTGCCTTTATGCGTGGACTTACAAATGGTGAAGAAAGATCCGCTGCCATGACCGCGGCGTAGGCGGCACGAACCGCGATTTCTGCATAGGTTTCCTTGTCCCCCTCCAGGTCCGAGGCAGGCTCAGATGCACGATTTAGCACCCAGAGCGGTAGCTGCTCGTCCATGACGGAGCGGAACGTTTCTGTGGCAAGAGATCCTGATGCAGCAGCAAGTTCGCTGTCTCCGCCTACCATCATGGCCCCGGCCGCGTACACCGCCTTCGACTGAATATTTCCCGTAGCGTTTAGGCCATAAGCAGAGAGAAGACTGACCCTGTCTTTGGCGCTCTTTTTCCCGAGACCGACGCTTCTCTTCTCCTCTTTGTAGGAAACGACGGTCTCGTAATATCCCGTTGTCTTACCCTGATCTGTCCGTAGAGCACACACGCGAACGGCATGGAAAGGACGTGTCACGGCATAAGGACGCTGCTCAACGATGCTACCATCAGGAGAGAAAAGGCTATTCGTTACAAAGCGATAGTCAAACCGCCGTGATTTTATCAGCCGGTAAGGCTTCCCCTCAGAGATAGCAACGTGAGGATCAAGGAGATTTTCGTTGATCGACTTGACATCGACACGGGGATTTTTCAGCGTCATCTGACGCGCTACGTAAACACCAGGGCTTCTTGCCTTCATCAGCCGTAGGGCGCGAGGAGCTTCCAGGAAGGGAAATGGAATATCCTTCGTGGAAAGAGCAGCCGCATCCGGCGCCAAGGGCGTCAGGAAGAGAAGGTGATTTTTCGCTGAAGTTCCGATTGTTGGGTAGGTGTCCTCAATCGTCTCCCTGTCAGCGGCCAGCGCCAAGTAGGAGTCGGACAGGTGACGGATTTCGCTCCCGATGCTGACGCCGTCCCCGGCCAGGAGAAAAGTGTTCCCCCAGCGAGAGCCGCTGACGTTGTCCTTCACGTAGATACGAAGCATGCCGCTCATCATCGCGTAGAGCCACGACTGAGCATCCCCCGTGTCACCGCTGCCCTTGATCTCGTGCCGAACGTCGGAGAACTGAACGTCCGTCGCATCCATCCCCTTTGAAAGGTGCGGATCGGCCAGAAGCGGAGCCTGTAGAAAGGCAACCTCGTCTCTGGGAGAGGAAATTCGGCCGGCGTCTTCTCCGACCTGATCTATCCATGCGGCTGTGTAATCGGAAGCGCTCAGAGCATCAGACACACTGATGTCAGGAATGTGCATGCGCAGCGCAGATCTCATGATGGCCAGCGTCGTGACGGTACCTGCCCGCTGGTGGGCCTTCATTCCCGTAAGGTCGACCAACTCGCCCGCATCAACGGCTTCAAGAAGCTGTCCGAGGGTGACCTTTTCCTGTTTATTGTGTCTAAGTCGGATACCAAAAATTGGATCAAAAAGGACGTTTTCCGCCATGGTATGACATTCTTCTTTGACGTTGCGCTTGCCTGAGAAGCACGTTACCCTACGCTCAGAATGAAGTCAATCGTAATATTAGAAGGAAAAACAGGATGGTTGGAATGGGGGAGGTTTGGGGAAAAACCAACTTAAAGGCTCTTCCCAAAAAAGAGGGGGAAAGGGTGCTGCTGAAAACCGTCAGCGATCTGCCGGAAGGATTTCGCTGGCACTCTCTCCTGCATCATATGATCGATGTTGGAGCCTGCGCGGAAGCTCTGCTTAGCAATCCGGTGATTGCAAGCCGATTCCGACATATGAGCGGGTGCAATCTGACTGATATAGTAACAGCGCGACTAGCCGTTCTTATTATGTTGCACGATCTCGGTAAAGTAATGGCTGACTTCCAGAATCAAATTGTTTCCGGAATGGATAAGAGCCGGGGGCACATGCAGCCTTGGCTGGCATCACTTCTTCGAGCCTCTGACCGTGACGATCCCACTTACATGGATAATATGGCTAAAGCCATTGGCCTTCACGACATGGTTCCCTGGTTCTGCGTCAAGGAAGTACCTGGAGATGAAAATAATGACGCTCCCCTGGAAGCTATGCTGGCGGCATCAACATTCCATCATGGCGGGCGCGGAGACCTTGGGAAGATAGCGGATTACGACCTGAAAGGTCTCGACAAAACCACTGTTTTTGACGTTCATCCGATGGATACCCTGCGGAACATCGTCGTGCAAATCAGAGAGATTTATCCACAAGCCTGGAGAGATGCACCGCCCGTTCCGGTGAGTGGGGACCTGATCCACTGGTTTGCCGGATTGGTCATGATAGCCGACTGGATGGGATCAGCGGCAGACCGGAATCGTTTTCCATACTGGGATGGCAAGGGTACAGGGGCGGAGCGATTGAGATTTGCCAGAATGCGCGCTGCCACTCTGATGTCTGATATCGGTATTCCTGTAGCAAAGGAACTCGGGACACCGGAGCCTTTGTCCATCATGTTTGACAAAGATGGCAACCAGATGACGCCGAGACCGGTCCAGAAGACGGTGATGCAGGTCCCTACGGACCACCGCTGGATGCTGATCGAAGCTCAGACTGGCGACGGAAAAACAGAAGCTGCCATCATGAGATATCTGGTTCTGCTGATGGTCGGGGAAGTGGACAGTCTGTACTTCGCTGTTCCAACCCGCAGCGCTGGCAGGGAGCTTCACCAGCGCATCAAATTAGCCCTTGGCAGAGTCATGCCCGGATTGTCAGATAAGATCGTCTCCGCAATGGGAGGGAAGGCGGCTGCTATCTATGACGACACCCAGGATATACCATGGGCAGCCGGAGATCCTGGACGGTTTATGGCCGCGCCGATTGCCGTTGGCACCATCGATCAGGCATACCTTTCCGTAATGATGACGAGGCATGCACCCATGCGGTCTTTCCTGTTATCCCGCTCTCTTCTGGTGATTGACGAGGTTCATGCCGCAGACCCCTATATGACAGAGATAACAAGAGCCTTAGTCCAAAGACACACACGATGCGGTGGTCATGTCCTGCTTATGTCTGCAACGTTAGGATCAACGGCGAAGAGCAGGATTTCAGCCAAAACAGAGCGTCGTGTAAGAATGAGTTTAGAGGATGCTGTTCGGCTGCCCTACCCGCTCGTCAGCCATGGCGTAGATGGCCTAGATGAACACTCTGTCCCGGAAGCTGATCTATCCAGGGAAAAGGTCGTGCGTCTTGAGATGATGTCTCTGGATGCTGCATTGGACGCGGCGGAGCATGCAGCATCCATGGGTGCGAGGGTTCTTCTGATCCGCAGTACTGTCACGGATGCCGTAGCAACCCAGATGGCCCTTGAAATGCGCGGCGTTCGAACGCTGGATGTTGATGGGATTCAGACGCTGCATCACGGTCAGTTCGCTTCCATTGATAGGGAGAAGCTTGACGAAGCACTCTTGGAGGCAATTGGTAAAGGATCTTGCGTTCGGGGAAAAGGGCATGGCCTTGTCTGCGTTACGACACAGACTGGAGAGCAGAGCCTCGACCTGAATGCAGACCTAATGATCACAGATCCGTGCCTGAAGGACGTCTTTCTCCAGAGACTCGGTAGGCTACATCGGCATCCGGGAAATAGGCCGGTCGGATTTGAGACGCCGAAATGCATCGTGCTTGATCCTGGAGATCTGGAACACTTCATTATGGCATCTCCAAAAAATCAGATGATCACGAGAGGCGTCCCTGGGTTCGGCTTTCCCTATGTCTACAGGAACCTTCTCTCCGTAAATTCCCTGATTTCCTGGATCAGGAATCGTGGAAAAGTCCGTATCCCCCAGGACAACAGGATGTTCGTTGAGTTGGGGTCACACGAGGAGCATTTGATTGAAACGGCACAGTCTCTGGGAGGGAAATGGAAAGTTCTGTCTGAACGCCTATACGGTCGAACAGCCGCTGAGAGGCAAGCAGCCAGGGCAATCATCTTCGACACCCATCGTGGGTTTCTGACGTCATCTCCGTCTTTTGTTCAGGAAGGGAAGCTTGGCACTCGGCTTGGAGACTCGACTGTTTCCATATCCTGTGATGAGTTCCCGGCAGCCTTCGGAGGTACTATAAACATGCTGCAACTCCCGCTCATAAAAGTAATCCAAGCGATCGGGGCAGAAGAGGATTTCCGAAGCATAACGGGAAACTTAATCTCTTTCCCCAATGGCAATGCCTTGATTGCCATTGGGGAAAGAGAGTACATTTACGGCAGGCATGGGTTGCTGCCTGTCAGATCCTGACGTGTCCCACGCAAGATTAGAAACTAGCGTTTTTCCCGCGCATGCGGGAGTGGCACATAGAGACAGACTTTCTCTCTCTATTTTGGATATTTGACAATTAAATCAACGAGTTTTACGCCAGGGTATTCCCCGCGCAGGCGGGGGTGTGCCGGGGGACCATCTGCCTGGTCCCCCAGCCTTACAGTATTCCCCGCGCAGGCGGGGGTGTTCCCCCTGCTGATGCTCGGTCCTGACGATGGGGCCGGTATTCCCCGCGCAGGCGGGGGTGTTCCCGTGGATGACGAGATCAGGCTGTGCAAGCTGAGGTATTCCCCGCGCAGGCGGGGGTGTTCCTGGAGACAAAGGGACTTTTAAAAGTTTCCGAAAGTATTCCCCGCGCAGGCTGGGGTGAACCCGCCGTTGGCGCCGAGTCCGGCATCAGCTTCAAGTATTCCCCGCACAGGCGGTGGTGTTCCGCGCGAGGCCGGATGGGGAAAGGTCAAAGCCTAGTTTCCCCCGCGCAGGCGGGGGTAAACCTCAGATCAACCTCCTGGGTGTCCTCACGGCCGAGTATTCCCCGCGCAGGCGGGGGTCTACCTCTGCTGAAGACGTTTGACGGAGGTGGGATTACGTTCTCCCCGCGCATGCGGGGGTCTACCGGCTTATCTTCGAGGGTCGGAAAACCCCGGAGAGTTCTCCCCGCGCACGCGGGGGTCTACCCACTTAGAACCGTCAGCTAGCCCTTCTAGCTTCGATGGAGAGGATCTCTGAAGTCAACTTCCGGACGAGTGCCTGGATCACTTCCTCTTCGTCTCCAACCAGGACTTGGCTCTCAGACAGCCAGCGGCGTGGCTTCAGTTCCGTTGCCGGAACCATCCGGGAAATGCCAAAAGGTAACGCCACGGAAATGGATGTCTTGCCGTTTGGATGCCGCAGACGGATCACGTCGAAATTTTCTTCAAACTGATCCATCATGACAGCTCTCCGTTCCAGGCGCAGGCATACTCTCCGAGATCCCGGATGCACGTCTCCACCGCACCACCGCGGCCAACCTGCTTTGTATCGTCGAAGGCATATGCGGTCGGACGGAAGTGATGAAACAGGTAGTTCTCCGGCTGACGCATGTCGTGTTGATCCGTCCCGATCGTGATGACAAAACGACCGTTTTTGACGATTTTTTCAGCTTTTTCCAGAAATCCTTTGATGTCGTTCAGCGTGGCGTCTTCGGGGAGAGTCCACTCCGCTTCGATAAACTTCATATCACGGCTCCCTGGAAGGGTTGCCAATTCGTCTTCATAAGTGATCATTGCCTGTTCCTTGTGAGAGAGTAAGGTGCGTTTTCCCTTACCACAAAAGCATAGTAAATAAACCAGCCTAGCGCAAGCCAAAACATGCCGTCCTTCACTTCATTTTTTAAACAAAAGACGGCATGTTTATAGACTTTTACTTAATCATCCGGCCTTTTTGCGCGTCTAGTCCAATATCCGCCGATGGTCGTTTCGGTCCTTCTTGTCCGAAATACGCTTCTGCGCGTGCGTTATGCGTCCACGCCGCCTGCAATCTCGGGCGCTCGACATAGCTGTAACGCGGCTCTGGTCTTGGTTTCTCCACAGGAGGAGGCATGGTCTCCTTCTCTATGTCCGGCAGTCCTCGTGCCGGATTGGGAGACTGCCTATCCCGCAGCGCCTTAAGGCGAATGGGGTTGTTGGCGTCCCCAACGGGCCTGCATTCTCTCAGGCCAGACGCTCTGATCGCACGGACTTGCCGCGACCACCGGTTGTTCTTAAACTTAACGTCAATTCCGATAGAACTGAACTTGGTTCTGATGTGGCACAGCATCACATTGATCGTACTGGATGCGGTTTCCGGCCCGCCGTCTTCGAGATGGCCCCACAAAATATCTTCTATGTCTGACTTCAGCACGTAGCGCTCGTAATTGGCAAGCAGGGCCGACACGATGGCTCCGTGAGAGCGGGACAGCTCGACACTGTAGGACGGCGTAACAAGGCGGTATTCAGGCAGAATGAACATCCTGAATCCGGGAGGCAACGGGACTCTGTCAATCGTGAGAGTTTTGGTGCTCACCTGCTTGTCCTTTGTTTGTGGCAAGGTATGGCCGACACCCGGAGGCGTCGGCCTCAGCTTCACCCTTGAGTGCTGACGCGCTTGAAGCCGCCACCGAGTTCATTCATGCGCTTGACGTAAGCGGCGCTGATCCGCCTGTGAACGTCCTCGTCCAGATCCTTGATCAGCAGCATCCTCGGGGCGCAATCCTTGTCCCACAAGGCGTTGAGTTCCCTGGCGTCCTTGACACCGGTCAGTTTCCGGCTGACCCATTCTTCGAACAACTTGATCTTCTCAGGCGTCAAGTCTCCTTGTGTCGTCTTTGCTGGATGCGCGGGCTTCGCTGAGGCTTCTTCCCGCTCTAGCTGCCTCGTATGCTCTTCCTGATCCCGGTCTGCCATCTCCTGGAGAGAGGGCTGATGTGCAGGATTTTCTGGCGGGTCAGCGTCTTCATTTTCACCGTCAGACACAGCCGGATCTGCCGCATCTCCCTGTTCGTTTTTCCGGATGATCTCGTTCTTCTTCTCGGAGAAGGCAGAAATCATGCGCTGCTGCGCCGCCTTGTCTACCGTGCCAATTTCCTTAATCCGGGCATTGGCGCCAGTTTTCCACAACTCGTCCAGGGTATCCAGGTCCGTTATCGCTTCGAGACGCTGCGCCAGTTCAGCTTCCGACTTAGCGATGGCAGCAGGGCGAAGCTCATCCGGCTTCTTTTTTTCCGCGAAGAACCTTTCGTTTTCGTCACGGTACTTGCTTTCATCCCACAACCCCATGTGAATGTCTGCGGCCATGCCAATGCGCTTAAGCGCATTGCCGATTGCATCCGTGAGAGACTTTTTCCGGGCCTCATCGTCCACGGAGATATCCCCGCTTTTTCGAACCGTAGAGACCTTATCCCCGCCTTCTCCCCAGAAAACGTCGGATTTTTCCCCATTGAACCTGTACCACACACCAACCGTGCAGTAGACCAGCATCTCGTCTCCAGCGGTGATATGATGGTATTCAGGCTTCGTCATCCCCCAGCCAAATCCTATCGGTCCAAAGACTTCCGTCATCAGTCGTTCCTGGACTGACGGCTTGATGGCGGTGCCCCTGAAGCCACCGGCTCGCTGGAATGGCTTGCTGTGTACAGGGTCCACTCGGCGAAGCTTGTCCCAAAGCTCCATGTTCGAGCTTTCTGATGAACTTTCTGATGAATGATCCGTCATGGTGTCAATCCTTGATGACTGCGGAAAGGGTTTCGTCTGCGGTGGGCGCGTCGTCGCCGGAGGCTGGTGCCGGGACGAGCGTCAGAGAACCGGCGGCGTTGCGTGTGCCCTTCAAGCCGAAGCCGGTCATGTCGGCGGCGTCTTCCGGCATCAGCGCCTTGAGCTTCTTGGCGACCTTGCCGTGCAGCTTGGCGGCGTCGAAGGTCCGGATGTAGTCGGGAGCCAAGACACCGATCTCGTTGGCCTCCTTGAGCGTCGTCAGGTCTATTGGCTCGGAGCGCAGGAAGACGGACGGCATGACCGGCTTGGGCATGTCTGGCAGCGGGCCTTCCAGGACACCGTCGTCTCTCTGGATTGCGCGCCAGACCATCTCTGTGCGGGCGCGGAGTGCCGCGAGGTAGTCCAGGTCCATGTCTATCTCGACAAAGCCGTACTTGGTGCCGCCCATGATCACGGACAGGATCGCCTTCTTCAGGCCGCAGCAATCGAGATTGTGAACGACCTGAGGCAGATAGGTGCGGGTGATCGTCTCAAGGTTGGTGGCCCCTGTGTACTTGGCTTCGAACACACAGCGCCCGTGGTCCGGGTGATCGACCAGACCGTCCAGACTGCACCCGTAGTAGGGATCGAAGGGATGGTCCTGGGTGGTGTTCCGGGCATAGACCCGAAGCTCGGTGTCTTCCTCGAAGAACATGACATTCAGAAGCTCGTTCCAGGTTCCGAGCCTGCACGCCTTGTTCCTAGACAAGTTCGGCGGATCGACCTCACCTCGCTTGACCGCGATGAGGTTGTTGATATCCCAGTCGGAGCCGGTGGCAATCTTGACACAGTCAGATCCCCGGATCGAGTGCATCCGGGTTTCGATCTCCATCCGGGACAGGCCAAGCCTAGCTGCCGCGATCGGATCGAAAGTGGGAGTGAACGCCATTGGAGGGAATTCCTCGTGTCTTGGTGAGAGCGAAACGCCTAAAATTACGGCTATTTGCGGTAGACCTGTGATAGAAACAGGACAATCTAAGGTAGTCATCTTGACCACTCTGCGTGGGCCGTTTTATCGCCCGCCGGTTTCCAGCAGTCGATTACTTTGGTCACGTTCATTTGGGTAGGTTATCTCTACCTCATCATGATCCGCCTCCGGCATCAGGGCGGCGCTCAGGTCGGTCGCGACCTGGTCCAGGACGGCACGAGCAAGGTGACCGGCATGGCCGGTGATCAGGCCCGTGTTCAGCCCTATTATCAACAGCCTATCGAAATCGACGATCTTTTGCATGAGGTCCCAGCCGAGGTCCTGGGGGATGGCGGGATCGGATATCCGGGACAAAACGGTGTCGTTCATTGCAACTCCTAATGCGTGGATGCATAAAGAGAACTCGAACAAAAGTTCTCTTTATTTTAAGTCATGATGTGGCTTGAACAGGATACATAGAGCAAATATCCCTGTCCAGTCAAAGTTAGAGTAAGTCAGCACACAAAATCAAGAAAAACTTTTGGTTGTTATACGCTCAAAATAGGTAGTTGACGCATGGTGTATACCCGAAAATGACGGATTGACGACATGCCTATTGATAGATGTAGTGTGGATCATAAGACATACCTAATGGATCGAAATTAAATGCCACAGATCAAACGCATGGGAGATAAGTACGAGGATGACCTGCATGTTCGGGTAGCGGTCTACCTCAACCACGTCAAGCCAGACGATTGTGTCTGGTGGCATACCCCGAACGGTGCCCGCTACGATCCCACCAAGGCTGCCGTGACCGGTGCCATGATGGCGATGCTGGGCCTGCGCCGGGGCATGCCAGACATTCTATTACTGTACCGCTCTAAGTTATTCGGCTGCGAACTGAAGAGTATTACTGGCACAGCGTCCGAGGACCAGATCTCCACCGCGATGGAACTTAACGCTGCCGGGGCCAGCATCGCCGACCCGCTGGACAGCCCGGTCCGGACCATCGAGGAGATGGAATGCCTGCTCAAGTTGTGGGGTATTCCCCTTAAGTTCTCGTATAGCGACCTCAAAAACAAATCCATCATGACGCCCTACGAAGCCAGGGCCATGACCGCCATTATGCAAGCTGACAAGGGCCTAAAAGCCAGGCGTGCCGTGCGTTCCAGGCGGAAAACCGGTATCCAATATGCCGCCGTGCGTTGAGGAAAAAAACATGTTGCCTCGTTCTACCGCTAAGGATACCCTTGCATTGGGAGTGATTATACCGCATTGTTACTGCACCCTTGAAGCTTCCAAGGGCGCGAGGGCCGATAGGAAGCTCGCGGACACTGTCCGCTGGGATATATCGGAGGCCGGTACAGACTGCGGTGTTATCACCCTCGCGCCCTCTTTCCGCCTGATAACCGGGAACGGCGTGTTCGCCAACAGTCTGTAAAGGATCGGTCATGTCCACCATGAGCCGCACACCCTCCCAATCCGGCCGCAAGGTCCGCTTGCTCAATTTCCGCGACCACCGGGGCGCTGTCCCGACCGCATCAGCGCCCGCCGTGACGTCGGTCGCCTCTCCCTCGCCGACGCCCGCCCGCTGATCCCGTAACAGAAGTTCCCCATCATGACAGACCACGCCCACGCCCCGAACCGGGGATTGGATCTTCGCGCCGTCCTCACAGTGCCGGAGACCCCCGAGACCGTCACCTTCATCGACTGCCAGAACCCGCTCGCCCCGGTGCTCCACCTCACCCTGGAGCAACACAGCGCCTACGTCGCCCTGGAGGCAATGATCGAGCAGTACGGCGTCCGGCCGGTGCTCGACAACATGGCCGTGGTCTGCACCGTGCTTGGCTGCACGAAGGAGGACTGGGTCGAGGACATAGGACCGGTGCTGGTGCCTCTGCTCGACGTCGAGCCGGAGGAAATGACATGAGTGATCTTGGACTGATCGAAATCGATGTAGTTCCCATCCCGGAACGGGAAGCGGGCCACAAGCACGAGACGGGATTCGAAGAAGACATAGATTGGTCTGACGATTTCCTTCATTCCGACATGACCAAAATCTCTTCTGCCCTTTCTGCCAGACCTGCGGAAATTTTCGAACAAGCCTGCCAGATGGCAGCAATGAACGCTGTCTCAAATTTGTCTGAAACCTTCTCTAGTTTCTTGCGGCTTTGTGAGAGTGAAATCGAGAAAATATTTCTGGCCGCACTCATCGCAGAAAGCCAGCAAAACGACGAAATCAGCCTACCACATAAAGAATACTGGAAAGATAACGTAACCGGGTTCGTCAAAGGCCAGATTGACGACTTTATGAGTCTCATGATCAGCAAAAGCGGTCCAACTCCGATCACGGCTCTCATGCAAGTTCCGATTGGAGGATACAGGGTAGACTTCCTGCTCTATGGGATTTCTGCGCATTCAGACGACAGGTCAAACTGGCTGAGGGTGGCCCTCATCGTTGAGTGTGACGGTCACGATTTTCATGAGAAGACGAAGGCCCAGGCAAAACGTGACAAGAAACGTGATCGAGACCTCGTAGCCAGAGGGTTTACTGTCATGAGGTTTACGGGGTCTGAGATATGGAGAGATCCTCGCGCCTGCATACGCGAAGCGATTTCGTTCATCAGGGAACGTCAGTCAGACCATCAACTAAATTGGTTTCCGGGAGTGTCATCATGAAGAACGCACCGAACCTGCCCATCCATTGCGAAAAATTTCTCGCAAAGACGTATAAATTGTCTCTGGAGGAACTGGGGGCGCTGTTTCGGCTGATGATGGTGACCTGGAGCAACAAGTGCCAGGCGCTCCCGGATGATCCGGACGAAATGGCCAGAAGCCTGACCTGCACCAAGGATCGCTGGCTGAAGAAACTCCGCCCCCGGCTGGAGCCCATGTTCGATCTCAGTGAAGGAACATGGAAGATGACCGGCCTTATGAGTCCCATGGACATGGATCAACAGTGGAATTGGGTACAGAACAATATCCGGGTTAAGGCGGAGAATGGGTCCAAGGGTGGCCGTCCTCCCGCGCAGAAAGTTGAGAGAGATTTGGGGAATCTCTCCGCAGAAACCGCCAAGCAGTTTGACGAAACTCAAGCTGCTAAGTCATTGGAAAATATGGAAACTGCAAAACCTGTAGGTTTTGATTCGGTTAACCTAAACGAAAGCACTGCTACTGCTACTGTAACTGAAGAAAGTAAGAAAGAGCCCCCCCTTAGCCCCCCCAAGGGGGAAACGGGCAGGCTCGATTTGGGGGATGAACCTCCACTGATCCCCGTCCAGGAGGTTCAGATGGCCCCGAGTCGCAAGCGCGGTCAGAAAACGATTTACCCGCAGGAGATTGCGGAAACGATTGCTGCCTTCAAGGAAGCCTATCCGCGTCGGGATGCTCCGCATGCTTGGTCTCCGGCCTGCGACAAAATCGCTGCGGCATTGAGGTCTGGTGTTCCGGCAGAAGATCTGATCCGGGCAGCCAGGAACTACGCCAAGTACGTCGAAAACAAGGGATGGACCAACACAGAAAAGGTTGCGGACGCCAGGACATGGACAAACCAGAAGAGGTGGGATGAGTTTAAGGATTTCGTTCCTCCCAAGACCCATAACGGCTACCACAGCAACGTCACGCCGCTGCGCAACGGCACCAACGGGCATCAGATGCCGAAAGTTACCCGCGGAGGAATGCAGTTCTGATCATGGAAACATCGTCACCCCGTCCTGGATCGCTGACTCTCACCATCGACCAGCCGTTTTCCCTGGAGGCGGAGCAGCGCGCGATCGGCCTCGTACTGCACTGGCCGAAGACCTGGACTGCGTTCTCCAAGATGCGGCCGGAAGACTTTTTCGATGACAACAACGCCCTGATCTGGGCGGCCGTCGTGGAACTGCGGGCCAAGAAGCTCCCGGCCGACCTGCCAGCGGTGTTCAGCCAACTGGCCCCGCACTTCGGCGGCATGCAGGACCAGCGGGCGCAGCACATTCGGGACTACATGACCAACTGCGTGCTGTCGGTCGTGGCCGTGACCAGCTACCGGGAGACGGCGGCGCTGCTGTACGAGATGGCCTGCAAGCGCCGTCTGGCCCGGACCGTGGCGAACACGGCGCGGCGGATCAGCACCAGTTCCGTGACCGACACCGCCAGCCTGATCTCCAGCGACCACATCCGCCAGATCCAGCTCGACCAGGGCACTGATGACACGATGATCGATGCCGGGGATATCATCCGGGACATCCTGCGCACCCGGTTCGACCCAATCCGGATCAGCGCCACCGGCTGGCCCCGGTTCGACGCGGCACTGGGTGGCGGCTTCGTTGAGAATTTCTACTACGTCATCGGCGGGAGGAAGAAGGGGCTCAAGACAACCACGTTGATATCCCTTGTCTACAACATGATCGTCCGAGATGAGCCTATCCCGATTGACTACTACTGCCTGGAAGCGACGGCGCAGCAGGTGTTCCAGAAGCTGTTGGCCCGCTGGGTCTCCGAGGTCTGGTGCAAGGAGCACGAGCCGAGGGGCTACTGCATGACAGACGGGGCCTTCCGCAACCGCTGGATCAAGGACCAGGATTGGTTCGGCGAGGCGATGGAGGCGGCGCTGGCCTACTTCCAGGAGCGTGGCCTGCGGTTCGTCTCTCCCGGACGGATGGACATCCACGACCTGTCCAGCCGGATCACGGCGGCCGGGATCGAGGGACGAACGCGCGGATCGATCATCGATTACGCTCAGCTTATCCGCTCGAAGCTGGCCGACAAGGGAGAGATGACAGCGCATCTCGACAACATCCACCAGACGCTGTCGGAACTGGCGGTGGCCAACCCGCAGTGGGTTCTGGCAGCGGTGCAGTTGAACCAGACCGGCGGCGTGCGCGGTGGCGAGGGAGCCAACCAGTCTGCCTCGATGGTGCTCCACCTGCACAAGATCTGGGCCAACAAGCACGAGCCGGGACGGCCGAAAAAGTACAAGGCTTTCTTCGAGATGGTCGATACCCGCTACACGCCGGAGGGCAACATCGGTGATAGCGGCGAGGAGGTCGAGGATGAGGACAGCGGCGAGACCATCCGTCTGCCGGAACCGGCCTACTGGCTGGACGGCGACATCGGGCCGTGCCTGCGCGAATACCCATCGCCGGAAGCGGTCGAGGACGACCTGCGGAGTATCCGGAGATAACCCAGTGATTCGCCAGAGCGCAACATTCCGGTGTGGGAAGGGGTTGCTGCGTTTATGCAGGTCGTGTTATGACCGTTGGACTATGACTCGCCGTATTCCCGGACAGGAATACGGCGTCACTCAAAGCGGGATCTTGATGAGCAAGAAGCACAAGTCCGGGAAGAAGGCGAAAGTCGCGCAGGTCAAGCAGATCGTGATCGACCACATGTCTCCGCTGAAGGAGCGCTACCGCAATTACCAGCACGACGGCATCTGGATGGATCACGGCATTCGCCAGATCGACGTCGAGATTTCCAAGGGCGGCATCATCTCCAAGACCAGGGCCTACCTCAACACGATGGAAGCCCCAGCGCTGGACGGTCTGTTCCGGGCCGGGGTGCTGAACGACCCTAGGGACGAGGGTGCTGCCGAGCGGCGCCGGATGGCCGGTCTGGAACTGCGCCGGATCTTCCATCGCTCCCAGATCCAGGCACGCAGCACTGGCCTGTACGACAAGCCGCTGAACGCCATGGTCAGCAGCAGCCAGCATCCCAAGAGCGAGGACGCAGAGAACAACGAGGTCGAGTTCATCCGCCTGATGCGGCTGTCTCACCCGTTCCAAACCGTCCTGCGCAACGTCTGCTGCCTCGATGAACGACCGCCGACAGTGGTTCGAAACGGCGTCCAGACACCGTGCTTCTGGGACGTAGCGCTGCGCCACGGCCTCGACCGGCTGGCCGACATGTTGTTCACCAGGGCGGGGTTTCCGCGCCGTCGCCACCTGGACCGGCCCCGGATGGACAGTAGAGAGGAAAGCCAGGCCGCCTGAGAATATTCCCGCCTCCTCGCGTTTTTCTCCTTGACGTTGGTGCATGCACCTATTATGATGACAGGGCACTCACACCACCATCAGGGGGACAAGACTTTGGGAATTTCTGATTTCGCCGCGACCTCGCCGCAACTGGACGCTTTGGTCGGCTTCTTCCGGGCCAAGCCGGACAGGGAGTTGGGCGAGGCCGGTATCGCCATCGTTCTCGGCACTTTCCGGGCGGACGACAATTTTGACGAAAAGGAAAAGCTGCTGTTCGAGGGACTGGTCGAGAACCATCAGTTCTTCAAGCTTTTCGACAAGCACCGCAAGCTGCTCGACGCCAAGCGGGTTGAGTTGAACAAGCAGTTCATGTTCGGGGTCGAGCACGGCCTGGAAAGCTGCCTGGACGAGTTGGGTCAGGTCTCCGACTACAGCGCCGAGGTCAAGGGCGGCATCCTGCGCCTGGGCATCCTGGCAGGTGGAAGCGGCGGGCTAGATGACGCAGAGAAGGCATTCTTGCGACAGGCGGCGATCCGGCTGCGGCTGCGAGCCTCGTGTGTGACTGGCCCGCACGCTACGCGACGGTAACCAAGCGCCGATCGAACATCCTTTCGGCGCAAGATCATTCGTTCACGAGCGACGCTCTCGTCGCCTGGCTGATCGCACCGGTGCCGGCATGACACTTCCCTCCGGCGTCAGCGAAAGCGCCTTCAAAGCGGCGATCCGCGAGTTCACATCCGCGCTCGGTGCGGAGCAGGTCTTCACCAGCGAAGATGACCTCGCGCTGTATCGCGATGTCTACACGCCTTTTCGCGGCATGCCGGACAAGGAGATCGTCGCGAGCGCCGCGGTCGCTCCGGTCTCAGTCGAGCAGGTGCAGGCGGTGGTACGTATTGCCAACAAACATCGTGTTCCACTGTTCGCGACTTCCACCGGCCGCA
>Ga0209974_10000023_pt1 | contig 35986 bp, 24 predicted proteins | sample InoplaM3SPM_FD_187592 | JGI IMG/M metagenome (GOLD analysis project Ga0209974, IMG submission 187592) | Arabidopsis thaliana rhizosphere microbial communities from the Joint Genome Institute, USA, that affect carbon cycling - Inoculated... | ecosystem: Host-associated > Plants > Roots >...
CGGCGCACGTCCGCACGTCGACCAGGCGCTCGATCCCGGCGGCGCGGAGCTTGCGCGCCGTGACCGGGCCGACTCCCCACAGGGCGTCGACCGGCTGCTGCGCGAGGAAGCTCTCGATGCGCTCGGGCGAGATCACGGTGAGCCCATCCGGTTTCTTCCAGCCCGAGGCGATCTTCGCGAGGAACTTGTTGGGCGCAACGCCTGCGGACGCCGTGAGCCGCGTCTCCTCGCGGATACGCGCCTTGATGCGCCGCGCCACGTCGACCGCGAGCGGCTCGCCCCAGGAGTTCTCGGTGACGTCGAGGTACGCCTCGTCGAGCGAGAGCGGCTCGACGAGCGGCGTGACCTCGCGGAAGATCGTGAACACCTGGCGCGACACCTCGCCGTACTTGCCGAAGTCGGGGCGGACGATCACGAGCTCGGGACAGAGACGCACGGCGCGCGACATCGGAAGGGCGGAGCGGACTCCAAACTTGCGCGCCTCGTAGCTCGCGGCGGCGACCACGCCGCGGCTGTCGGGGCTGCCCCCGACCGCGACCGGCCGTCCGCGAAGCGACGGGTCGTCGCGCTGCTCGACCGACGCGTAGAACGCGTCCATGTCCACGTGGAGGATCTTTCGGAGCGTCGTCACTTCGCGGCGGCGGAGGGTGGATTCGACGCCAGCCAGTTCGTCACGACCACGAGTTGACGCTCCGGTTCAGGCATCGGGAGGGCCCGCGTCGCGTAGATCGTGTTTCCGTCCGTTGAGACGTCGTACTCGAACGGCCCGTCCTCCCGGGCGCCGGGGCGGAAATCCCCGGAAAAGAGCACCCGCGGCGCGCCGGCCGCAAGAGATGGCTCCGTTCGGACCTCGACCGCCAGGAACTGATTTTCCCGCCGGTACACGAGCTCGCTTCCGCCGCGCGACCAAACAGGCGCGTATCCTCCGTCGCTCGAGATCTTGGTCCTTCCGCCGGAGCCGAGAAACGGCCGGACGTAGACCTCCTGCCGGCCCGACTCGTCGGAGACGAACGCCATCCACTTGCCGTCGGGTGAGAACGCCGCGGCGGTCTCGGCATACGGGCTCTCGAGCCAGGGTCGTCCCCTTTTCTCGCCCGGCGAAACGAGCCAGACGTCCCGCGAGGGCTGGCCGCCCGTGAGCCCGTTGATGACGATGCAGGCGATCACGCGTCCGTCCGGCGACCAGGAGTTGGGAAACTCCGCCGTCTCCCTCCTCTCGGTCGGCGCGTTGGTCAGCCGCTGCGCCTGACCGGTTCCGTCCGCGTTCCGGACGAAGAGGGCGGGAGCTCCGACCGCGAAGCCCGAGTAGGCGAGCCGCCGGCCGTCGGGCGACCAGACGGGATTGAAGGAGCGGCCCGGCTCGGAGGCGAGAGGGGAGAGGATGTTGCGCTCCAGATCGTAGACGAAGAGCTTGCAGCGCACGCCGTCGCACTTCATGAGCGCGAGCGCTTTCCCGTCCGGGGAGAGAGAAGGGTGCGAGTAGAACGCGGGTGGCAGCGGGAGCGGCTTCTCGATCCCCTGTCGGTCCAGCCGGAGCACGGTCGAGGCCCGGTCCACGACCGGCGGACCATCCGCGTAAACGAGAAAGCCGTCGGGAGCGAGGGCGAAGCTCGCGGTTCCGTTGCCCGCGTCCACCGTGATGCGTTCGCCGACGGGGACGGCCGGGCCCGTGACCGATAGCCGCGAGAGATCGAACGGCGCGCGGAACGCCGAGCCGCCGCGGATGAAGACGATCTGGCCGTCCGCGTACCGGGCGAAAGTGCTCCCCTCCAGTACGACGGTCCGGCCGGCCGTCTTCGGATCGATGACGACGATCTGCGAGTTGGCGAAGTCCTGGAAGTCCTGTCCAACGACCATGGTCACGAGGATGCCCCGGCCCTCCGGCAGGATCTGGGGCCAGAGATGAGAGTGCTCGCGGCGCTTCTCGTCGAGGGTCGAGACCATCTCGAATTTGCCGCCGCCTTCCGAGATCCGGGACAGCGGACCGTTCGCGGTCAGCGTGAAGACGATGTTCCCGTCGGCGCCCCACGCCGCGCCCGCGCTCACGGGCGGCGCGAGAGACAGCCGGATCGGCTCGCCTCCCGAGACGGGCACCTTCTTCAGCTCTGTCCTCGTGAAGAACCCGAGCCACTCTCCGTTGGGCGAAAAGAACGGCGCAAATCCTCCTTCCGTCCCGGCGATCGGCTCTGCCTCCCGCGCCTCGAGGCCACGGCGATACAAGCGGGCGACGCCCTGGCTCGTCGCCCGGAACACGACCGTGCGTCCGTCGGGAGAGACCGCGATCCCCGGGCGGTTCTCGAAGCTCAACTCCGTGTCGGGCGGAAGCGGGAGAACGGCGCGGACCGCCGTCGCCGAGGCCCGCGGCGGCCGGCCGAAGAGGCGTCCGGCCGAGTAGGCCGCGACGATCCCGAGCAAGGCGCCGCCGAGCGCCCACAGCAGGGGGGCGCCTCGCTTCACCGGTCGGACGGGTGTTCCCCCGACCTCGGCCGCGGGCAAAGTGAGCGCCTCCCGGATTTCCAGCCGGGCGTCGCCGACGTCACGAAGGCGTGCCTTCCGGTCCTTCTCGAGGCAGCGGCGCAGGAGCCGGCGGGCGGCGGCCGGGGTCTCCCCGGGCAGAGCGTCCCAGTCCGGCTCGGCGCGCAGGACCGAGGCGAGCGTGTCCGAGATGGTCTCTCCGGGAAACGCGCGTTTTCCGGTCAGGCACTCGTAGAGCACGCATCCGAAGGAAAAAACGTCCGTCCGCTTGTCGAGCACTTTGCCCCGCGCCTGCTCCGGGCTCATGTACGCGGCGGTGCCGAGGATGACGCCCGGTTCCGTGCCCCCCGAGGTGATCGTGGGGGAGAGCGAGGGGTCGGCCGAGGACGGCGCCTCGACTCCGCGGGCGAGTCCGAGGTCGAGGATCTTGACCGAGCCGTCGGGCCGGATCTTCACGTTCGCGGGCTTCAAGTCGCGATGGATCACCCCGGAGTCGTGAGCCGCCTCGAGCCCGCACGCGATCTGCTCGCAGACCGCGAGCGCGTCGTCCACCGGCAGAGGGCCGCGCGCGAGCCGTTCGGCGAGAGTGTCCCCCTCGACGAGCTCCAGCACGAGGAGCCGGGATTCCCCGGAATCCTCCAGCCCGTAGATCGCCGCGATGTTGGGATGATTCAGGGCCGCCAGGAGCCTCGCCTCGCGTTCGAGGCGGGCGAGCCGCTCCGGGTCCCGCGACAGGCTCTCGGGCAGCGCCTTGATCGCGACGTCCCGGCGCAGCCTCGTGTCGTGCGCGCGGTAGACCTCTCCCATACCGCCCGCACCGAGCGGCGCGAGGATCTCGTAAGAGCCCAGGCGAGTTCCGGGTGCGATTGCCATCGGGGATGCCGCGGCAAATCATAGGTCGAGCCGATAATTCCGACGCCGATGAACCTGTGGAAGAGCCTTCGCCGGCTGCCGAGAGGCGTCTGGGTGATCTCGGGGGCGCTCCTGGTCAACCGCGCGGGATCGATGATCCTGGCGTTCCTCGTCCTCTACGGGACTCGGGATCTCGGGCTCTCGGCCGAGCGAGCCGGCCTGGCCATGACCGGCTTCGGCTTCGGCGCGCTGCTGGCCGCGCCGCTCGCCGGCCGTCTCGCGGACCGTTTCCCTCCGCTCTCGATCATGCAGGCATCTCTCGTCGGCGGAGGTCTCGTGGCGGCCCTCCTTCCGGCAGCGCGGAGCCTGGTTCCCTTCGTCGGCGGAGTTTTCCTCTGGGCGGCCGTCTCCGAAGCCTACCGCCCACCGAGCCTGGCGATCATCGGCGAGATCACCCCGGCGGAACAGTTGAAGCCCGCTTTCTCGATCGTTCGCCTCGCCGTCAACCTCGGGCTTTCGATCGGTCCGGTCGTCGGAGGATTCCTCGCGGAAGGATCCTTCCCGGCGATCTTCGTGGCGGACGGAGCGACGTCCATCCTCGCGGGGATCGTGCTGATCGTCCTCGCCCGGCGGATGGGACTTCCGACGCGGGCCGCCCGCTCCGACGAGCCGAAGCCACCTTCCCGCGCCGCTCTGCGGGACCGCGGTTTCGTCTTTTTCATCGTCGCGATGGTCCCGATCCTCGCGGTTATCTTCCAATGCCTGAGCGGCATGTCGCTCTACGTCGTCCGGGACCTCGGCGTCCCGACCTCCGGCTACGGCCTGCTCCTCGCCATCAACACCGTCCTGATCGTCTTTCTCGACCTTCCGATCAACGCGGCGACTGCGGTGTGGCCGCACCGTCGCTCTCTTCTCATCGGGAGCGTTCTCGTCGCCGTCGGCTTCGGGGCGCTCGCCTTCGCGCGAACGGCTGGCGCCGTCGCCGCGACGATCGTCGTCTGGACGTTCGGCGAGATCTTCGTTTTCGGAGCGCTGAACGCCCTGGCGGTGGAGCTCGCGCCGGCCGCGCGCCGCGGCGAGTACATGGGGCTCTTCCAGATGGCCTTCAGCTCGGCGTTTCTGGTCGGGCCCGCGCTCGGCGTCATCGTCCTCGAGAAGCTCGGACCCTCGATCCTCTGGGGCGGCTGCTTCGTCGTGGCGATCCTCTCGGGCGCGCTGCTCGCGCGGGCGGACCGGCGAACCGCCGGCCACGCGGTCTAGCCATGCCGACCCGGCCCGGCCGGCCCCGACGCAGGCACCCGGGGTGAGTGAGATGCATCAGGCGGCCGTAGCCGGCCGAACGCTACCCTCGTCCGTAACCGAATTGAACGAAAGGTGTGACAATGTCGACTGCCATTGAATACGTTCCGACCGTACCCCCGCTGAATATGACGCGAGAAGCCGTCACGATCGTCGATCACCGGACGGGAAAGTCCTACGACCTGCCCATCGCCGACGGGGCGATCCGGGCCATCGATCTTCGACAGATCAAGGTGGACGAGAACGACTTCGGTCTGCTCTCCTACGACCCCGCCTTCCTGAACACGGCCTCCTGCCGCAGCCGGATCACCTACATCGACGGAGACAAGGGGATCCTGCGGTACCGCGGTTACCCGATCGAGCAGCTCGCCGAAAACTGCACTTACCTGGAGGTCGCGTACCTGCTGCTGAACGGCGAGCTTCCGCGGCCCAGCCAGTACGTCGAGTGGGTGCGGGAGATCACGTTCCACACGATGCTGCACGAGTCCTTGAAGAAGTTCATGGACGGGTTCAACTACGACGCGCATCCCATGGGGATGCTGATCGCGACGGTCGCCGCGATGTCGACCTTCTACCCGGAAGCCCGGAACATCCATGACCCGGCCTCGCGCCGCAACCAGGGTCATCGCATGATCGCGAAGATGCCGACGCTGGCGGCATTCGCGTATCGCCACAGCCTCGGGCAGCCCTACGTCTATCCGGACAACGAGCTCTCGTACACCGAGAACTTCCTGAACATGATGTTCAAGTTCCCGGCCGACTCCTATCGCCCGCACCCCGCTCTCGTGAAGGCGCTCGACGTCCTCTTCATCCTCCACGCCGACCACGAGCAGAACTGCGGCACCCACGCCATGCGGGGAATCGGGTCATCGCACACTGACCCGTACTCCGCGGTGGCCGGTGCGGCGGCCGCGCTCTACGGGCCGCTCCACGGCGGCGCCAACGAAGAAGTCCTGAAGATGTTGAACGAGATCGGCTCGGTGGCACGCGTGCCCGCGTTCATCGACGAAATCAAGAAAGGCAAGGGCGAAAAGCGCCTCATGGGCTTCGGCCACCGCGTCTACAAGAACTACGACCCGCGCGCCCGGATCATCAAGAAGGTCGCGGACGAGGTTTTCGAGGTCACCGGCCGCAACCCTCTCCTCGACGTGGCGCTCGAGCTCGAGCGGATCGCCCTGCAGGACGACTACTTCGTCCAGAGAAAGCTCTACCCGAACGTCGACTTCTATTCCGGCCTGATCTACCAGGCGATCGGCATTCCCAACGAGGCGTTCACCGTGCTGTTCGCGATTCCGCGCACCGCGGGGTGGATCGCGCAGTGGGAGGAGATGCTTCTCGATCCGGAGCAGAAGATCGCGCGGCCGCGCCAGATCTACGTCGGCGAGCCGGAACGGGCGTTCGCGCCGATGGAAAGCCGGTGAATCGGCCGAGAGCCGCGGACTAGTACTCGAGCAGCAGCCGCGCCGCCCGTTCGACGTCCTCCTCGCCGGGGAGGAAGGCCTCCTCGAGGGGAGGAGAGTAGGGGACCGGCGTATCGAGGGCGCCCAGGATCCGCACGGGCGCGTCCAGGTGCTCGAACGCTTCCTCCTGGACGATCGCGGCCAGGCTCTCCCCGATGCCGCCGGTGCGCGAGTCCTCGTGGACGATCAGCACGCGTCCGGTCCGCCGCACGAGCGAGATGAGCGCCGCGCGGTCGAGCGGCACGAGGCTGCGCAGGTCGAGGACGGCGGCCTCCGCGCCGTCCTTCGAGAGCTTTTCGGCGACCCGCATGGCCACGTGCGCGTAGGCGCCGTACGTCACGATCGCGAGGTCGTCTCCGTCGCGGCGCAAGGCCGCCTTCCCGATCGGGAGGGGCGCCGGCGCCTCGTCGGGGAGGACCTGCTTGATTCGCGGGTCACGATAGAGCGCGATGTGCTCGTAGAAGAGCACCGGGTCCGGGTCCGCGACGGCCGAGGCGAGGAGCGCGCGCGCGTCCGCCGGAGTTGACGGGACGACGATCTTCAACCCCGGCGTTCGGTAGAACCAGGGCTCCGTGTTCTGGCTGTGGTACGGACCCGCGTGACGGAGTCCGCCCCACGGCATCCGCACGACCATCGGGACCGATCCGCCCCAGCGGTAGCGGATCTTGGCCGCGTTGTTGACGAGCTGGTTGAACCCGGTCGCCACGAAGTCGTTGAACTGGATCTCGCCGATCGGCCGCTGGCCCGCGAGCGCCGCGCCGACGCAGACGCCGATGACCGCCGCCTCCGAGAGCGGTGAGTTCAGGATCCGATCGCCGAACTCCGCCAGCAGCGGCCGCAGCAGCAGGAAGGCGTTGCCGTACCTTCCGCCGACGTCCTCCCCGTAGACGAAGACGCGCGGATCCGACGCCAGCGCGTCGCGCACGCCGAGCATGACGGCCTCGAGGAAGGTCTTCCCCTTCGGGTCGAACGGGGGCGCGGGCTCGACGGCCAGCTCTTGCGTGGCTATGGCCGCGCGCTCTCGCGGATCGAGGACCTCCGTTTTTTTCCGCGGCGCCTCGTTCGCGAAGACTCCGCTTCCGGCGACGACCGGGTCGGGCCACTCGGCCGCGATCACTTTCCGCGCCTCCTGCTCGACCGCGATTTCCGCCTCCGCCTTCATGCGGTCGAGGTCGCCGTCGCGGATGAGCCCCTCGGCCTCGAGCCGCGCCGCGTACGTCGGAATGGGGTCCCGCTTCGACCAGAACTCGTAGAGATCGCGGTCCGCGTAACCCGCGTCGGTGAGCGGGGGATACCCCCACGAGATCGGGGGCTCCTTTCCCAGGTAGAGCATGTCGTCGTGGTGCGCATGCCCGCAGATGCGCATGCAGACGAGCTCGATCAGGGCCGGTCCCTTCCCTTCGCGCGCCCGCTCCACCGCCCACGTGAAAGTCGCGGCGATTGCGTCCGGGTCCGTGCCATCGATCGTCACCGCCGGAATCCCGTAGCCCGCGGCCTTCTCGGCGAAGACGCGCACGGCCGACTGGTCGGCGACCGGGGTCGCGAGGGCCGTCTGGTTGTTCTGGACGCAAAAGACCGCCGGGAGCCGGCGCGCCGCGCAGAGGTTGATCGCCTCGTGCCACTCGCCGAGCGAGGTGCCGCCTTCCCCGATGTACGACACCCCGACGCGCCCGGAGCCGTCCCGGGAGAAGCCCATCGCCATGCCGGCGATCGTCATCGCCGAGATCGAGAGCGGCGCGGTCGGCGGAAGCACTCCCCAGGAGAAGTCGCCGATGTGCAGGTCCTTGCCCTCCATCGGCGGTCCCGCCTTGCCCATCTGCGCGTTCAACGCCTGGCGCACGAGGTCGGGACCGGGCCGCATCGCGAGCGCGGCGCCGAAATCCCGGATGAGCGGCGCGACGACGTCGCCCCGCCAGGAGCCGTCGGGCGCGCGGTACTCGGGCCCGCGCTTCAGACGGATCGCGGACGCATAGATCGCTTCCTGGCCGAGAGAACGGAACCCCTTCCCCTGGAACTGGACGCCCTTGTAGCGGACCTCGCCCCCCGAGAAAAAGGCCTTGAGCCGGTTGTCGGTGGCGCGCGAGAGCACCATACCCCTCAGGATCTCGACGCGCTCCGCGGGGGTCAGCGACGCCTGGATCGCCTCGCGCCGGAGGAAACCGTCGCAGGCCTCGACGAGCTCCGCGCGCGCGAAGTCGAGCCGGTCGGCGGCCGAAACGCGGGGGGTCGTCTCGGGCAGCCGATCGGTCGCGGCATCGTCGAAGGCCGCTTCGAGCGCCTTGCGGAGCGGTGCGCGCAGGGCCTCGATCGACGCCTCGTCCCGGCCGGACTCGCCGGGAGCGACCGAGCGGAACGCCTCGAGCGCGCGGTCGAGCGCGAACGGGAACCGCTCGGCGACGAACGCGCCGAAGCGCGCGGCGAGGGTCGTTCGCGCCGCCGCGGGGGTCGTTCGCGGCTGTGCCAGAGGTTCCATCAGGGGGATGTTACGGGGTCAGGTCTCCACTTGCCACATTGAGGGTCAGGTCTCCACTTGCCACATTGAGTGTCAGGTCTCCACTTGCCACAGAAGACCGGACTCTCAGTCCGCCGGCGGATAGCGTTCGAGGAGACCTTCCTCCTTCATGACCTTCTCGATCGCCGCAATGTCGCGCGGGACGAAGTCCGACAGGACGTCGCGCCCCTTGTCGGTGATCACGACGAGGTCCTCGAGCCGGACGTAGATCTTCTCCTCCGGCACGCGCAGGGCCGGCTCGATCGTGAACACCATGCCGGGCTTGAGCGGCCCCGAGTGCGGGCCGACGTCGTGCGTCGCCATCCCCACCCAGTGGCCGAGCGACGCGTCGGGGCCGCCGGCCGACGCGCGATAGTCCTTCACGAAAGTCTCCGCGGCCTTCCGGTAGATCTCCTTCGAGAACTTCGCCGCCGCGAGCGCGCGGTCCATCGCCTTCGCTGCGTCATTCATGATCGTCGCCGCGTCCACGCCCGGCCGGATCGCCTTCAGGATCGCCTCGTAGCACGCGACGTAGAACCCGTACAGCTCGCGCTGCCAGGGTGAGAAAGTCCCGTTGACCGGCCACATCCGCGTGACGTCGCTCATGTAGTAGCCGACGTCCGGCGCGTAGTCCATGAGAAGAAAATCGCCGTCCTCCATCTTCCGCTTGCCCGCGTTGTAATGGGGCCACCACGCGTTCTGCCCGCTCCCGATGAGCGAGTAGTAGGCGTCGCCCTGCGCTCCGTTGCGGTAGAAGACGAACTTCGCGACCCCGTCGAGCTCGCGTTCGTACTGGCCCGGCCGGGTCGAGCGCATCGCTTCGAGGAGCGCGAGCCCCGAAAGCCTCGTCGCGCGGCCGATCATCGCGATCTCCCGCGGAGACTTGATGAGCCGCAAGCGGTCGAGTGTCGGCGAGAGATCCGTGATGGCGAGGTTCGGGAACAGGCTCCGCAGCTTCGCGGCGAAGGCTCCGGCGCGGGAGGGCGCGGCGTCCCACCCGTCCGAACCGAGCTCGGCGGCGCGCCGCAGCGCGAGATCGCGGCTCTCCGCGGTCCCCTCCGCCGGAGAGAGCGGCGTCCAGGCCGCGAGCGACTCGCGGCGCTGCACCATCCGCGCGATGTGTTCCGCGAGGAGCTCGGGTCCAAACACGGCGTCGACGCCCGACAGCTTCCGGACTTCGTCCGCGTCCTCGGCGGAGAGAACTTTCCCCTCGCTCGACTCCCGTCGCTCGTTGCGGTGCGGCAGATACAGCGTCGTCCGCCGCTCGAGCGGGTCCAGGAGGAGATATGCGTTCGGCACCTCGATTCCCGAGAGGTAGTAGAAGTCCGCGGACTGCCGGAAGCGCGTGTAGCCGACGGGCGTCGGGGCTCCCTGCAGTACCGCGACGGCTTTCGGCCCGATCGCGTCCAAGACGGCGGCGCGGCGCTTCGCGAACTCCTCCGGAGGAAAGTCCGTCGAGAAGAGCGGAAAGCCGACCTGGCCGATAGCGACCGCGGTTGCGGCGAAAACAAAGCTGAAGGCGATCAAGAGGCTTCTCCGGCTCATGCTCGTGGTCCTCCGAGTCGCGCGGCGCTCGGGTTGTCCCTCGACCGATGTGGCAAGTGGAGACCTGACCCCCGATGTGGCAAGTGGAGACCTGACCCCCGATGTGGCAAGTGGAGACCTGACCCCCTTTCCGCAGCGAGGATCACGGGTTCTCCGCGGCCTCGATCGTCGGCAGCGCTTCCCCCGTCGCGGCGAGCAGCGCCTCCGGTCCGACCGGCGCGCCCGTCGCCTTCTTCATCCAGAGGTCGGGAGCGACGCTCCCGGTCTTCGTGATGCGCTCGAACTCCGGACCGATGGCGCCGGCCTTCTCCATCTGCCTCTCGACCTGGAACGCGATCATGTGGCCGATCGGGTAGTCCGGCAGGTAGAGGAGCGAATCGATCATGTGCGAGTAGATGCCGAGCAGCACGACGTCTTTCTTGCCGAACACCGGCGCGTAATACCGGTTCCAGACATCCTTCGCGATCGTCAGCGTCGCCTCGCGAAGCTGCGCCGGCGTTGCGTTCGGGTGGTCGTACATCCAGTGCCACACGGCCATGTCGACGAGCCCGACGCCCGCGATCTCGTACGTGCCCCAGAAGTCGTTCAGCACGTCGAGCGCGCGGCTCTTCGCGTCCGCCTGCACGAGGCCGAGCAGCTCGAGGTCGTGGCCCTGGAAGACGAACGCGAGCGCCTCGGTGAACGCCGTGTTCGGCACGCCCGCGAGCAGGTAGTGGTCGATGTCGTAGAGAGAGAACGTCTGCTCCACGTTGTGTCCCATCTCGTGGACGGCGATGTTGTATCCCTTGTAGTTCATCCCGTCCTTCTCGACCCGGGTGCGCAGGTAGGCCTTGAAGCCGCGCTTGCCGGCGCCGAACGCGTGACCCGAGCCGCGCGCCGGATGCACCTCGATGTGCTTCGCGACGTACTCCGCGCGGTCTTTCGAGAAACCGAGCTTCTGGAGCAGGTTCGGGATGTCCTTCTCGTACGCCTCCGCGGTCGGGTATTTCTTGCGCGTGATCTCGTCGAGCTGCGCCTCCGTGTACTTCCCCCGCTGCTTGAAGCCCGCGTACCAGACGTCGAACGGCTCGAGCGGCCTGCCGAGCCGCTTCTCGATCAGCTTCGCGACCCGCGGGACGAGCGGCGACGTCAGGACGTCCTCGAACATCTTCCGCACGCGCTCCTCCGGGAGCTCCCGGTTCTCCTCGAACCGGCGCGCGATCAGGGTCGGCGCGGTGGGGGAGTACGGATCGACCTTCCGGACGGCGCGGAACGTGTCCAGGAGAGTCTTGTATCGGGTGTCCGGCTCCCGCGCGTTCGTGACCTTCGCCGGGGCCGGCCTTCCGGCTCCGTCGGAGTCCTTCACGGCCGCGGCCCGGACCTCGTTGGTCTCCGGGTTCCAGTCGACGTTCGGGTTGTCGACCACGGCCTGCGGGATCGTCTGCGTGACGATCCGCTCCATCACCTTCTGAATCAGCCGCTGCTTCGAGAGGGCGTTCTCGCCCCCCGAGTAGTTCGCCTTGATCTCGTCGCGGAGGTTCCAGTGCGAGAGGAGGCGCATCTTCGGGGGAAAGAGACGCCCGCCCTGGTCGTCGACCAGGTGGTGCATCCAGATGTTGTACTGCGCGATGTACTGGTCCGCTTCCGCGCTCACCTTCCCGATCTCGAGGTTGACCTCCGCCGGAATGCGCTTGGAGAACCGCTGCGCCAGCCGGGCCTCCGCCCACTGGCGGCGCGACCAGCTCTCGCCTTCCGTCAGGCGCTGCTCGAGGGTGGTCAGCGGAAAGTTGAGCAGCACGATGAACGCGAGCTTGTTGCCGAAGAGGTCGTCCGTCGCGTGGGCGGAGGGGTCGTACCCGGCGAGCGTCTCGTCGAACGGATAGATGGGGCCCCGGTCGAGGTCCACCTGCATCCGGAAGTCGCGGTTGATCTCGACCATGTTCCCCTCGAGGGACTCCATCGCGAACTCCATCCGCTGGAAGAGGGCGTCCAGGGTCGCGGCGTCTCCGGCGAAGCTCGCGCGGACGAACTCCTCGAAGGCCTTCGCGTTGCCGTCCTCCGCGCGCCAGAAGCGCGCCACCTGGTCCATGCCCCGGCGCAGCCGCTCGCGCTGCCCCTCGCCGTGCTTCGCGACCAGCTCCTTCTCGAGAGCCGTCCGGGAAGCGGCGAGCGCCGGAATTGCGGCCCGTTTCGGGGACGGTTTCTTCACTTCCGCAGCCATTCCCGAGCTCGCAAGGTTGACAGAAAGTGCAAGCGCAACCCCCACCGCGCCTCTGCGAAATCTTTGCATTCTTGTCCTCCGGCGGCGGGAGTGTATCCGCAGCAGTTCGGAAATCCGCGCGATATGCTCCCTTCAAAATGCCCGCGGTGGCGTGCCCTTCCTGCGCGGCCGACCTCCCGGAACAGGCCCGGTTCTGTCTTTCCTGCGGATCGCCGGTGAGCTCGGTGTCGCAGATGGCCACCGCGCTCGCGACGCCGTCGGTCGAGCGGGCCGTGCGGCGTCCTCGCTCGGGCTCGGGTGTCGGACGTCTCGCGTCGTCCGACTCGATCGACGCCGGCGCGTTCACTCCGGGCACGGTGATCGTCGATCGCTATCGGATCATCGGGCTCCTCGGCCGGGGCGGAATGGGAGAGGTGTACCGCGCCGATGACCTCAAGCTGGGACATCCCGTCGCGCTGAAGTTTCTGCCGAAGGAGCTTTCCGGAGATCCGTCGCGCCTCGAGCGCTTCTACGCCGAAGTCCGCCTCGCCCGTCAGGTCTCGCACCCGAACGTCTGCCGCGTCTACGACGTCGCGGAGCTCGACGGCCAGCACTACCTGACCATGGAATACGTCGACGGCGAGGACCTCGCCTCGCTCCTGAAGCGGATCGGTCGGCTGCCTTCCGACAAGGCGCTCGAGATCTCGCGTCACCTTTGCGCGGGTCTGGCGGCCGCACACGACAAGGGAGTCCTGCACCGCGATTTGAAACCTTCGAACGTGATGCTCGACGGTCGGGGCCGCGCGCGAATCACGGATTTCGGTCTCGCGGTCGCCGCGGAGGAGGCGTCCGACGGAGAAATCTCCGGAACGCCCGCGTACATGGCCCCGGAGCAGCTCGCCGGGAAGGGGGCATCGGCGCGGAGTGACATCTACTCGCTCGGGCTCGTCCTCTACGAGATCTACACGGGCCGGAAAGCGTTCGACGCGGTCACTCTCGAAGAGCTGAGGCGGAAGAAGGAATCGGCTCCTCGGCCTCCCTCCGACATCAATCGCGAGATGAACCCGGTCGTCGAGCGGATCATCCTGCGTTGCCTCGAGAACGACCCGCGTCTCCGTCCGGCCAGTGCTCTTCAGGTCGCGGCGGCGCTGCCCGGCGGCGACCCCCTCGCCGCAGCGCTCGCGGCCGGGGAGACGCCTTCCCCGGAAATGGTCGCCGCATCCGGCGAGGCCGAAGGGCTGCGACCCGCGGTTGCGTGGGCGTGTCTCACGGTGGTCCTCGTCGGGATCGCGGCGGCGGTCTGGGCGGGCCCGCGGGCACAACTCCTGGAACGGGTCGGCGCGGAAATGCCACCCGAGGTTCTCACCGCGCGAGCGCAGGAGCTCCTGCAGCAGATCGGATTCCGCGAGCGGCCCGTCGACGAGGCCGTGGGATTCCGGATCGGAGAGGAGTACCTGCGGTACGTCCGGCAACACGACAAGAGTCCCTCGCGTTGGGACCATCTGGAAAGGGGAGGGCTCCAGTTCTGGTATCGCCGAAGTCCCCGTCCCCTCGTCCCTCGGCGGCTCTTTCCTTCCTCCAAGTCGGGAAAGTCTGTCCCCTCGTACGGACGGTTGGTCAACATCGACGATCCGCCGCCGGACATCTCCGGGATGGCGACGGTCTTCCTGACCCCCCGCGGCGACCTGACAGGTCTTCTCGTCGTGCCTCCGCAGATCGAAGCCGTCAAGACTGCGCCGGTTCCGCCGGACTGGAATCGACTGCTGATTGCGTCAGGATTCGATCCGACGACGCTCGCCCCCGTCGATTCCCAGTGGACACCGCCGGTTTACGCCGACGCGCGGGCGGCCTGGCAGGGCTCCTTGCCGGAAGAGCCGAGACTTCCGATCCGGATCGAAGCAGCCTCTTACCGCGGCCGGCCCGTCTATTTCGAGACCGTCGCCCCGTGGACCCCGGCCGAGCGGGTGCAGCGAACGGAGGTGGGTTCGGGTGAAAAAATCCAGGTGGTGATTCTCCTTCTCCTCCTGGCCACGATCATCGCGGGTGGCGCTCTGCTCGCACGCCGCAACCTCCGGCTCGGCCGCGGGGATCGGCGTGGGGCGACGCGTCTGGCGCTGTTCGCGCTCTCCCTCTTGTCCGTTTCATGGCTCATCGGCGCGAAGCACGTCGCGAGCGCCGACGAGCTGGTCCTTTTCCTCGCGTTCGCGTGCCTCGCTCTTTTCGAGTCGGTACTTCTCTGGGTGCTCTACGTCGCGCTCGAGCCGCTCGTCCGTAGGCGGTGGCCGCAAACGATCGTGTCCTGGAGCAGATTGCTGTCCGCCGGCCCGGGCGATCCGCTGGTCGGACGTGACGTCCTCATCGGTTGCATCACGGGCACTCTGATCGAAACGATCCCCCGCCTGGCGACCGTCGCAGGGCCGCGACTCGGAGTTCCGCCGCCTCGCCCTCAAGACGTTCTGCCGCCGCTGCTTCTCGGCACCCGTCCGGTGATCGCCGAAACCGTCTCGATGCTGCCAGATGCAATCTTTTTCGGCTTCGGAATGCTCCTCGTCCTTTTTCTGCTTCGAACGCTGCTCCGGAGCGAATGGGCGGCCGCGACGGCCTTCGTTCTCCTTTTCGGGATCGGCCGGGTGCTCGAGAGCGACGTGAAGTTGCTGGCCATTCCCGTGACGGTCATCCTCCTCGGGGGCATTGCGTTCGTGTTCATCCGTTTTGGGCTGGTCGCCGGGATTACGAGTCTTTATTTCGACTTCTTGAGCTATCACTTCCCCTTTACGAGCGATACGTCCAGCTGGTATTTCGGGGTAGGGCTTTTTGGAGTTGCCCTGATGGCTGCGATCGCGATCGCTGCGTTTCGAATCTCTCTCGGAGCACGCCCCGCTTTCAGCGGGGTCCGGCTGGACGAGTGATGTCCGACTCGACGATTCGCGACGGGTCACTCGCCCCGGAGGGGGAGCGCAAGATCCAGTGGGTCGCGCAGCATGCGCACACCTTGGACTCGTTCGCCGCCGAACGTCTGTCCGACGGCGCCCTCCGCGGACGGCGCATCGCGATCGCCGTCCACCTCGAGGCGAAGACGGCGTACCTTGCGTGGCTGTTCCAGGAAGCCGGCGCACAGGTCGTGGCCACCGGCAGCAACCCCTTCTCGACGCAGGACGACGTGTGTGCCGCGCTCGTGCGCCGCGGGGTCACCGTCCACGCGATCCACGGCGCGGACCCGAAAACGTTCGACGAGCACCTGCTCGCGGCGCTCGACTTCGGTCCCGACCTGATCGTGGACGACGGGGCCGAGCTCGTCACGCGCCTCCACCAGCAGCGCCGCGACCTGCTCCCCCGCGTGCGCGGGGCGTCCGAGGAGACGACGTCCGGCGTGCTGCGCCTGCGCGCCATGGAAGCGGAGGGCGCGCTCGAGATCCCGGTGATCGTCGCGAACGAGGCGCGCTGCAAGCACATGTTCGACAACCGCTACGGGACGGGGCAGTCGGCGCTGACCGCCATCCTCTCGGCGACCAACCTTCTCCTCGCCGGCAAGACCGTCGTCGTCGGGGGCTACGGCTGGGTCGGGCAGGGGCTGGCGCTCTACTGCCGCGGCTTCGGTGGTCGGGTCATCGTCGTCGAGGTCGACCCCATCCGCGGCCTCGAGGCCGCGGCGAACGGCTTCGAGGTCGCGACGATGGCTGACGCCGCTCCGATCGGCGATGTCTTCGTCACGGGCACCGGCTCGATCGGCGTGCTGCGCGCCGAGCACTTCGAGCGGATGAAGGACGGCGCCCTTCTCGCCAACGCCGGAAACTACGCCCACGAGATCGACGTCGCAGCGCTCGCGGCCATGGCCGTCGAGGAACGGGACGTGCGCCGCCACGTGACGGAGTACGTGCTCGCCGACGGGCGGCGCATTCACCTCCTCGCGCAGGGGGCGCTCGTCAACATCGCCGCTTCCGACGGGCACCCCATCGAGATCATGGACCTCTCCTTTTCGGTGCAGATGCTCTCGATCCATCACCTCGCGCGACACGCGCAGGAGATGGCGCCCGGGGTTCACTCGCTGCCCGCCGACGTGGACGAGGCGATCGCCCGCCGGAGGCTGGAGCTTCTCGGGATGCGGCTGGAGGAGCCCACGAGAGATCAGCTCGAGTACGCGCGGAGCTGGCGATGAGCGCGACGTTTGGGAGCGGGCGTTGAGCGCCTCGACTTCGATCGTCGCAGACTTCTCGCTCGCGCCCGAGGGGGCGAAGAAGATCGCGTGGGTGGCGCAGCATGCGCCCGTCCTGAACGCGGCGTTCGAAAGGAAGCTCTGCGACGGCTCGCTTCGCGGCGTGAACGTCGCGGTCTGCGTGCCCCTCGAGGCGAAAACGGCGTACCTGACGCTCCTTCTCAAGCGCGCGGGCGCGAACGTGGCGCTCGCCGGGACGGCGCCCGGCTACGTCCAGGACGACGTCGCCGCGGCGATCGCGCAGGAGGGGGTGATCGTTTTCGCGAACGCGAGCGCGTCCGCCGAGGAATTCGAGGAGCACCTGATCGGAACGATCCGGACCGACCCTGCGCTCCTCGTGGACGACCGGGGCGAGCTCACGCGGATCCTCCACACGAAGGAAACCGCGCGGCTCCCGAAGGTGTGGGGCGCCACCGAGCAGACGACGTCCGGGGTGACGAAGCTGAAGAACATGGAGCGCGATGGAATCCTGCGGTACCCGATCATCGCGGGCAACGACGCCATGTGCAAACACCTCTTCGACAACCGTTACGGCACCGGGCAGTCCACCTTCACCGCGATCCTGGCGCTCACGAACATGTACCTCGGCGGGAGGATCGTCGTCGTCGCGGGGTACGGCTGGTGCGGCAAGGGTCTGGCCCGCCGCGCGGCGGGCCTGCAGTCGCGCGTGGTCGTGTGCGAGGTCGACCCCGTGCGGGCGCTCGAGGCGGTGGCGGACGGCTTCGCGGTCATGCCGCTGGCGGTCGCCGCGGAGCGGGGAGACTTTTTCGTCACGTCCACCGGAACGCACGCCGTCTTCCGCCGGGAGCACTTCGAGCGGATGAAGGACGGAGCGGTGCTCGCGAACGCCGGCGGCCTCGACACCGAGATCGACGTGCCGGCGCTCGCGGCGATGGCGACCGACGTCCGCGAGGTGCGCCGCCAGATCACGGAGTACCGCCTTCCCGACGGGAGACGCCTGCACCTCCTCGCCGGGGGAAAGCTCGTCAACATCGCGGGGGGGGACGGGCACCCCGTCGAGATCATGGACCTCTCGTTCACGGTGCAGGCTCTGGCGATCCACTACCTCGCCCGCCACCACGGAGACCTTCCGCCGGGGGTGCACCCGCTGCCGCCCGACATCGACCGCGAGATCGCGGCGATCAAGCTCGAGACGCTGGGGGTCGCGATCGACTCGCTGACGGACGACCAGGTCGAGATGCGCCTCCGGTGGCAATGATGCGAGGCATCGTCTCGGCGGTTCTCCTGGCCGGCACGGTCGCGTGCGCGACGGTTCCGAAGGCTCCGAGTTTCTGCGCGGACCTGAAAGGCGCCGGACCCGGCTCCGACGCGCTCGATCCGGACGCCAGCGGCTCCGCGCGTCTCGAGCTCGGCGGCGCGTCGATCCGATTCCACGTCACGACGTCGGCGAACCTCGGAAAGGTCGTCGCGACCCACCTGCACCAGGGGGCGGCGGGCGTCAACGGTCCGATGGTCGTGGAGCTCAATCCCGGTTTCACGGGGACCGTCCTGGATGGTTCGATACCCGTCGACGGCGACCTGTCCGCCCGGGTTCTCGCGAACCCGTCGCAGTATTACGTGAAGCTCCACAGCCTGAAGTTCCCGGGCGGCGCGATCCGCGGGCAGCTCCATTCGTGCGGATCGGGGAATGGGATCCCGTGAGAGGCCTGACGACAATATAGCTATAGTTATGGCCAGAACGGAGCAGGACGTGCGCTTCGCGACGGTCGCCGAACTGAAGAACCAGCTCTCCCGATACCTGCGACGAGCTCGGAGGGAGGGAGAGCCGATCGTGGTCACCCTGCACGGACGGCCCTACGCGCTGATCCAGGCTCTGGGCGAGAAGGATCTCGAAGACCTCGGCTGGACGGAGCTCGCTCGAAGGCGCCTCGGGGAAGCATGGGAAGGCGAGGAGGATGAGCTCTACGACTACCTATAAACGGGGACAAGTCGTCGTCGTGGACGTGACGTTCTCCGATCTCTCGGCGACGAAGAGACGGCCGGCCCTGGTCGTCAGTACCGACGCCGTCCACCGGACACTCTCGGACGTCGTCGTGTGCCCGATCAGCAGCCAGGCGCGGTTCTTCGGTCGACCGGGCCCCGGGGACCAACCCCTTCAAAACTGGAAATCAGCAGGCCTACGCCACCCCAGCACCGTACGGGCTTCCAAGATCCTCGCGGTCGACAAGAGGATCCTCGGACGCACTGTCGGCCGGGTCTCCGACGCGGACCAGCGACGGATCGACGACGTTCTTCGTCGCACTCTGGACCTCTGAAGCCCGATCGCTCGATGCGCCGGGAAACCACCAGGCAGACCGGCCGTGTCGACCTCGTCGTCACCGGAGGGACCGTCCTCACGATGGACCCGGAGGAGACGGTCGTCGAGAACGGCGCCGTCGCGATCCGGGATGGCGCCATCGTCGCGGTCGGCGCTCGCCGCGCGGTCGAATCCGGTTTCCAAGCGCGCCGGACGATCGACGCGAGCGGACGGCTCGTCCTGCCCGGTTTCGTCAACGGGCACACGCACGCCCCGATGACGCTCCTGCGCGGCGTGAAGGACGACGTCGACCTCATGACCTGGCTCACGAACTACATGTTCCCGATCGAGAAGCGCTTCGTCTCGCGCGAGTTCGTGCGGTGGGGCGCGCTCCTCGCGTGCTGGGAAATGATCGCGTCCGGCACGACGACGTTCGCCGACGGCTACTTCCACGAGGAGGAGGTGGCGCGGGCCGCGGACGAGTCGGGGTTGCGCGCCCTGCCGGGGCAGGGGATCTTCGACGTTCCGACACCCGATTCGCAGACTTCCGCCGAGGGGCTCGCGCGCGCCGAGAAGCTCCTGTCGGACTGGAGCGGCCACCCTCGAATTACGCCGTCCCTCTGCCCGCACGCGTGCTACACGGTCGAGCCCGATACGTTCGTCCGGACGATGCGGCTCGCGGAGCGGTACGACGCGCCCGTCCAGACGCATCTCGCCGAGTCGCCGGCGGAGATCGCGCTGGTCGGTGAGCGTTACGCGACGACTCCCGTCCGGCACCTGGCGAACCTCGGCGTGCTCAACGAGCGCCTCGTCGCGGCGCACTGCGTGTGCGTCGACGACGAGGAGATCGCGAAGCTCGGGTCGAGCGGCACGGGCGTCGTCCACTGTCCCGAGAGCAACATGAAGCTCGCGAGCGGCGTGGCTCCCGTTCCGAGGATGCTCGCGGAGGAAGTGCGGCTCGGGCTCGGCACGGACGGCGCGGCGAGCAACAACGACCTCGACATGATCGGGGAGATGGGCTCGGCCGCGCGCCTCCACAAGGTCGCCACACTCGATCCGACCGCCGCGCCGGCGCACGCCGTTCTGCGGATGGCGACGCTCGGCGGAGCGCGGGCGCTCCACATGGAAGACCGGATCGGGTCGCTCGAGCCCGGGAAGCGCGCGGACCTGATGGTCCTCGATCTCTCCGGTCCGGGCGCGCTGCCGCTCTACGACGCGGCGTCGCACGTCGTCTACTCGGCGCGGGCAGACGCCGTGGAGACGGTGATCGTCGAGGGAAGAGTGCTGATGGATCGCCGGCGCCTGAAGACGCTCGACACCGACGAGATCCGCGTGCGAGTCGGGCGTTTCGGCCGGAAGATCCGGGCGGCGCTCCCGGAGTAGAGCGCCCCTCACCCCGACCCTCTCCCCGCGGGCGGGGAGAGGGTGATTTCTCTGAGGAGCCGGGCGGAGAGCACGAGCACTCCGACCGCGGCGTACGCGGCGGCGAAGGTGTACGGCGTCGTATCCGGAACGCGCCACGGCAGGAAGAACGTCCCCTGCGCGGCGGGGGAGTGAATGACGCCGAAAAGGCACAGGACGGCGGCCGCGAAGAAATAGACCGCGCTTCGCACGAAGCGCCGGTCGATGAGCTCCGCCGTCGCCGCTCCCCAGAGGAGCGCGGCGACGATGAACCCGTTGCCGAGGAGCTTCGCGGCCCGGAGGGTCTCGGCGAGCTCGCCCGACAGGTTCGCGAGCGCGCCGCCCGCCGCTGTCACGAGCGATCCCATCTCGAGCGACAGGAGGAACCCGAGCGAAGGCAGCACCGCGAGCGCCACGGCCGGGGCATGGCGGGAGGGGGTCGCGAGAAAGCCCTGCGCCAGGACCTCGAGACCGATGTAGATCAGGATCGGGGCGACGGCCGCGGCCGGGATCCAGTTCACGAGGAGCGGCAGGTATCCGAGCATCCCCCCGAGACCCACGAAGAGCGCGGTCGCGATCGCGTATCCGGCGCCGGCGCCCATCTTCTTGAACGCGGGGTGGCCGATGTAGGGAGTGCTCTCGACGACCCCGCCGCACAGGCCGGCCACGAACGTGCAGAACCCTTCCGTGAGGAGGATCCCGCGCGTGTCGTATTCGTCGCCGGCCGCGGCCGCGCTTTCCGTGTTGTCGATGCCGCCGATGATCGTCATGACCGCAAACGGCAGCGCGATCGGGAGAAACGCCCACGCGAGCGAAAGGCCCTCCAGGAACTGGAGGCTCGGCCAGGGGATGGCGAGCGCGAGAGCTCCCGCCGGGGCGGGCGCCGCCGCCGCGGTCGGAGTGCCGATCCCGAACGCGGCCAGGCCGTAGTGGATCGCGACGGCGAGGAGCGCCGAGACGAAGGCCCCGGGCAGCCCCCACGGGAGGCGCACTCCGGCCACGAGCGTCAGGAGGATGACGCCGAGCGCCACGAAACCGACGATCGGGTTGGCGACGACCTTGAGGAACGGGAGGAAAGCGATGAGCGCGATACCCGCGCCCGCGATGGATCCGAGGAGCCCCGCGCGCGGGACCGCGGACCGCACGGCGTTGCCGGCGAACGAGAGTCCCATCTTGAAGAGGCCGACGAGGACCGTGACCGCCATGCCGATCTTCCACGCGAGCATCGCGTCGCCGGTGGCGATGTACGCGGGTCCGAGAACGGCGAAGGAAATCCCGAACACGCTCGGCGCGTTCAGGCCGAGCGGCATCGCGGTGACGTCCGCGCGACCCGTCTTCCGCGCGAGGCGCCGCGCCATCCACGCGTAGATGAGGTCCCCGACGAGGACGCCGACCGCGGTGCCCGGCACGATGCGCTGCAGCACGAGGTCTTTCGGGAAGCCGAACGCGCCCACCAGGATCGCGACGAGGATCACGAGGTTCGCGACGTTGTCGAACATGAGCGCGAAAAACGCGTTCACGTCCCCGCCGCGGAACCACGGATTTCGCCTGCTCGTCGTCAAGGTGGGGCGCGGAAAAGCTACCACGCGCGGTGAAAGAATCCGCGCGTGAGCGAGGAGAGAAAACAGCTCGACCTCTTCGCGCCGCCTCCCGGCGCGCCGCGCCCGCGCAGCGCGGAGTCCGAGCGGCTCGAGCGTGAGCACGCGGAGGCGGCCGCGATCGCCGCCCGCCTCCCGCGCGGACTGCGTTTCGGCACGAGCTCCTGGAGCTTCCCGGACTGGGCCGGCCTCGTGTACTCGCGCGCGGCGAAAGTCGGAGACCTCGCCCGCGAAGGGCTGCGCGAATACGCGCGGCATCCCCTCCTGACGACCGTCGGCATCGACCGCAGCTACTACGCGCCGATCCCGGCCGCGGACCTCCTCCGGTACGCCGAGCAGCTCCCCCCCGGCTTCCCGTGCTGCGCGAAGGCGCCGGAAGCCGTGACTTCCGCGTCGCTCCCGGCGCGCTCCGGCGGCCGCTCCGGCCAGCCCAACCCCGAGTTCCTGAACGCGCGCCTCTTCGAGGACGAGACGATCGCCCCGTTCCGCGAGGTGTTCCGGGAGCACACGGGACCGTTCATCCTGCAGTTCCCGCCAGCACCGAGGTCGTTGCGGATTGCGGGCCCCGCGTTTGCCGACAGGCTCGGCCGATTCCTCGGCGACCTGCCGAAGGATTTCCGATACGCGGTCGAGCTGCGCGATCCGGCGCTCCTGACGCGCGAATACCGGGACGCGCTCGCCGCGCACGGCGCCGGCCACGTCTACAACTACGTCACCGCGATGCCGATGCCGGCGGAGCAGGCGAAGACGATTCCGGTCGGGTCCGCGCCGTTTACCCTGATCCGGCTCCTCCTGCGGCCCGGAACGACCTACGACGAGCGGCGGGAGGAGATGATGCCGTTCAACCGTCTGACCGACCCGAATCCCCAGATGCGTGAGGAGGTCGCGTCGCTCGCGCGGACGGCGATCGAGTCCGGCATCCCCGTGTCGGTCCTCGTCAACAACAAGGCGGAGGGATGCTCGCCGCTGACGATCCGCGCGCTCGCAGAGATGCTGGGGTCAGGCGTGTAGTTTGGTGTTGTTCACCCTGAACTGCCAAATTGCATGCCTGACCCCGATCGTTCCCTAGCGGTCGGGTAGCAGGAACACACGCCGCGCGAGGTCGGAGCCGAGCGTCTCGGGCGTGTAGTACCGGTCGAGGACGCTCGGCTTCCACACCAGGAGGTCCGGGTTCGCCGTCGCGAACTCCTCCCACCCGGCGCCGCGCGGGCCCCGCTCCATCCGCTCCCGGATGAGGAGGAGGTAGGCCCACGTGATGGTCTCGTGGTACAGCCCGGCCTTGCCCTTCGCGGACGCGAAGCGCACGAGCGCCGCCGAGAAACGGTCGAGCGCCGCCGCCGGCCTCTCCTCGCGAAGGAGGAGCCACGCGGCGCGGACGTGGTCCCGGTGGTGGAAGCATTCCTCGGGCAGCGTGCCGTCCTCGAAGGCGGCGAGGAAGTCGCGGTCGTTCATCGGTCGCGCTCCTTCAGCTTGTGGCTGTCCTTCGCGGTGAGGTCGAGCCCGTAGATCCGCTTCAGGTCGGCGATCTGCTTCAGCGACGCGGGCGAGAACGGAGGCGCCTTTCCCTCGAACGCGTGGAGCACGATGCCTTCGAGCAGGTCACCGAGAGTCAGGTCCTTCAGCTCGGCGAACGCCTTGAGCACCTTGAGGAGACGCTTCTCCATCCGGACCCCGGTCTGGACCCGCTCGACGATCCGTTCTGTTACCATGGTACCAGTGTACCACGCACTGCCCTCAGCTTCCGCCCGAAAGAGGGACCCTCTTCGCAGGAGTAGGATTCCCGCGGGTTGATCCACTGTCCGGCGTGCTCCTTCGGAGCTCCAGATCTGGCGCGGTTTTGCCCTTCCTGCGGCGAGCCGCTGGGCTCGATCTCGCAGGCTCCGACCGGCCTCGCGACGCCGTCGGCCGCCGCCGCTGCCGCGCGCCGTCCCTCACCTTCCGCGGTCGGCCGACTCGCATCCTCCGACTCGATCGACACGGGGGGCTTCGCCCCCGGCACGGTCCTCTCCGACCGGTATCGCGTGATCGGTCTCCTGGGGCGTGGGGGAATGGGCGAGGTCTATCGGGCGGACGACTTGAAGCTCGGACAGCCGGTCGCGCTGAAGTTCCTCCCCGAGTCGCTCGCGATTGAGCCCGTCGCCCGGGAACGGTTCTACGCGGAGGTCCGGCTGGCGCGTCAGGTCGCGCATCCCAACGTCTGCCGGGTCTACGACGTCGTGGACGTCGAGGGGCGCCACTGCCTCTCGATGGAGTACGTCGACGGGGAGGATCTCGCATCGCTGCTGAAAAGAATCGGAAGGCTTCCGCAGGACAAGGCGCTGGAGATCGCCCGGCAGCTGTGCGCCGGCCTCGCGGCCGCGCACGACCGCGGCGTTCTGCATCGGGACCTGAAGCCTTCGAACGTCATGATCGACGGTCGAGGTCGCGTGCGCATCACCGATTTCGGCCTCGCCGTGGCTGCCGGAGCGAACGCCGAGGTCGGCGAAACATCCGGCACGCCGGCCTACATGGCTCCGGAACAGCTGGAAGGCAGGGGCTCCACGGTTCAGAGCGACCTCTACGCGCTCGGTCTCGTGCTCTACGAGATTTCCACGGGGCGCAAGGTCTTCGACGGCTCGACGCTCGACGATTTCCGACGGAAGCACGCTCAGGAATCTCCAAAGGCTCCCTCGAAGTTCATGGCCGGCTTCGATCCTGCCGTCGAACGGGTGATCCTGAGGTGCCTCGAGAAGGACCCGCGCCTGCGTCCGTCGTCCGCCCTCCAGGTGGCATCGTCTCTTCCCGGGGGCGATCCTCTGGCCGCGGCGCTGGCGGCGGGGGAAACGCCGTCGCCCGAGATGGTCGCCGCAGCGGGAGAGGAGGGAGCGGTCCGGCCGCGCGTTGCGTGGGCTCTTCTCGCGGCCGTCTTCGCGGCCGGCGCCCTCGTCCTCGCGCTTTCTCGCTTCTCGACCGATCTCGCGCTCGGGCCGCCGAGCCGCAGCCCCGACTCGCTCGGCGACCGTGCGCGCGATCTCGTACGACAGTTCGGCTACGAGGGACGTCCCGCGGACACGGCGCGTTGGTTCCGGCGCGAATACGACTCCCTCCGTTACCGCGCGTTGCACGAGCGGTCGCCGCGGCGCGTGCGGGAGCTCGCGAAGGCGGAACCGGGTCCGTACAGCTTCTTCTACCGGGAGAGTCCGCGCCTCATGACGCCCTCCGCGCCCTTTGGGATTTTTCCGTTCCTGGCAGCGATGGTATCCGTCACGGATCCGCCGCACGAGGTCCCGGGGATGGTGATGGTCAACCTCGACGTCCGCGGCCGGCTGCGGGGGTTCCGCGCGGTTGCCCCCCGCATCGAACCCGATCGCGCCGCGGTGCAGCTCGATTGGGAGCGTCTCTTCCGCGAGGCCGACCTCGACCCCGGCGCTTTCGCTCCCTCTTCGCCCACGTGGGTTCCGCCCGGGCCGTACGACGCCCGGGCAGAATGGGACGGGACCTCCTCGCGGCATCCGGAGGTGCCGCTCCACGTGACCGCCGCCGGCTACCGCGGCCGGCTCGTCTACTTTGCGGTGGCGGGACCGTGGGAACGGCCCGCGGAGCCGATGCGGATGTTTCGGACTTCGATCAGCGTCACGATTCTGATCATGATCTTCGTGGTCCTGCTCGTCGGCGCCGTCGTGTTCGCCCGCCGCAACGTGCGTCTCGGCCGCGGCGATCGGCGCGGAGCTCTCCGGATCTCGATCTACGTCTTCGTGACCACGATCGTCGCCTGGCTCCTGCGCGCCCACCACCTCCCGGATGTCCGCGAGGAGTGGGCGCTCCTTTCGACGGCGCTCGGCAGCTCGCTTCTCAGCATGGCGTTCTCCTGGCTGAGCTACCTCGCCCTCGAGCCCTACGTGCGACGGCGCTGGCCGGAACTCCTGATCGCCTGGAGCCGGCTCCTCTCCGGTCGGTTGCGCGACCCGCTCGTCGGGCGCGACGTCCTGGCGGGCGCGCTCGTCGGCGCGGGGATGGCGGTTCTCCTCCACCTGTCGAACGCTCTGCCGTGGTGGTTCGACGCGCCCGGGATGACGCCGATCCCGCCGGCGGACGTGATGATGCGGGGTTCACGCGAGGCGACGAGCTTCTTCTTCACGCGCCTCGGCGATTCGGCTTTCAGCGCCGTCGCCATCATGTCGCTCTTCTTTCTGGCCTCGACCTTTCTGCGAAGAAAGACGCTCGCGGCGATCGTTCTCGGAGTGATCTGGATCGTCAGCAACCTGAGCGGCGAGAATTTCGGGATCGAGATCCCGTTCGCGATTGCCGACGCTGCGCTGCTCGTCTTCGTGCTCCTCCGCTTCGGCCTGCTCGCGACCGCCGTGGCGGGCTTTGTCAACGTGATCCTCGTCTCTTCCCCGATCACGCTCGACTTCTCGCAGTGGTACGCGGGGCGCTCCTTCTTCGCGCTCGCGATCTGCGCCGGGGTCGCCGCGTACGGCTTCTGGACCGCGCTCGGAAAGCGGCCGGCCTTCGGCGCCGTGGCTCTACAGGAGGACTGAACCCCCGGTCAGAGCTGGAAGGCGTACGACAGCTTCAGGAAGATCTGCCGGCCGGCGCGCTGCAGGTCCTCGTTCTCGTCGAGCGCCCGGTTGTCGCCGTAGCCCAGGAAGAGGACCGACTGCCAGTTGAGCTTGTACGCGAAGAGCACCGAGCCGGAGAAGTTTCCGCTACGCCGGGCGACGTCGAACGTATAGAGCTCCGGGTCGCGCTCGGTCTCCACCCACTGGCCGATCGCGCGCAGGAACATGCGCGCGTTGAACGTGTACTGGGTCCGGAGCCGGGCGACGTAGGAGGTGAAGAGCCGTCCGCGGGCGTCCTCCTCGTCCACGTCGAGCCACTGCCAGCTCCCGTCGAGGCGCAGCTCGAGATGGTCGGTCGGCCGGACCGTCGCGAAGCCGGTGACGCTCCCGCCTTTCCCCGCCCGCGAGTTCGCGAAGTCGGCCTGCTCTCCGATGAAGCCGTTCAACCCGACCCGGTTGAACACGCGCGAGGGGCTCACATCGATTTGATACAGGAGTCGGGTGCGGTCGAACGTCTTCTCGCCGGCCCGGACCTTTCCGAAGTCCACCTCGAACCGGAGGAACGAGGCGAAGAGTCCGTCCATCCCGACGCCCGGACGGACCGAGCGGTAGATCAGGGGACCGTCCTGCTGCGCCTGGTAGTCGGCGACGAAGAACGTCCGCAGCCGTCGGAGGAACCCTTTCGTGGGCCGCCAGGTGCGGCCGACCTCTCCGTACGTCTCGCGGTAGCCGACCTGCGGGATGAAGCCGTTGTCCGCGCGAAACTCGTCGCCGAAGTCCCAGTAGCCGGTGAACCAGTCCCACGTTCTCGTCGAGTGGGACCACCAGACCACCCCGGCGTGGCCGGAGAGCTTCCGGCCGTCCCACTCGTCCGCGAGGTCCGGGCGCTCGGGAGTCTGGCTCCACGAGTAGAGGAACTGTCCGGTGACGGTGTCCTGATCGGTCGGCGACCAGCGGAAGTCGGGACCGAAAACGCGGTTGTGGCCGCCGTCCTCGATCTCCCGGTCGGTCGCGAGGAGGCTCACGAAAGATGCGCCGAGCTCGTGCCGGACGCGGGCGACCGCGGCGACGGACTCGAAGTCCTGCTCGGCGAACTGCGAGAAGTTCGGGCCCGGAATGATCGTGAGGCCGCCCCCGCGGTCGTCCGCCACGAGCGCGGTGTACGCCGTGTGCCCGAACTTTCCGGTCGCGCGCATGCCCCATCGCGGCGAAGTGATCGTGCGGGTGTACACGGCGCGAAGCTCCGTCGAGAGGAGCTCGATCCCCTCCAGGAAGAAGGGCCGCTTCTCCGGGAAGAACAGCGCGAACCGCTCGTTGGTTCCGATCTGCGCGACGTCGGACTCGATCTGCGAGAAGTCGGGGTTGATCGTGGCATCGATCGCGGTGTTGACGCCGGGCGTCCACTTGACGTCGACGCCGCCGTCCAGCTCGAAGTCTCCGTTCTCGAGCGGGGTGCCGAGATCGCCTTCGGGGAGCGCCTCCTGGCCCGCGGTCACGTACGGCGCGACGATCAGGTTCCCTCCGGGCGGAAGTCCGGCCAGGCCGGTCAGGGGGTTCGATCGGCAGATGAAACAGTTGCCGCCCTTGGGGAGCTTCGTCGAGAAGTACTGGTACCGGAAATCGCGCGGGTGGTTCCGGTACAGCATGATGTTCCAGACCTGCGGGTCCGCCTTCTTGTAGCGAAGCGAGGAGAAGGGAACGCGCAACTCGAGAACCCAGCCCGTCGACGTGATTTTCGCGGCCGAGTCCCAGTAGTAGTCCGGGGAGGAATCCTCACCCGTCGCGTCGTCGGTGTTGGCGTCGTACTGGATCCCTCTCGGGTTCGCGAGAAAGAGGATCGCCCGGCGCGCCTCCCCGAGCGTGTCGAGGATGATCCCGCCGTAGTCGGTCGAGCTCGACACGTTGTCGCGGTCCCCGTACGGCGCGCGGATGCCGCGAGGGTTGGGGTCGGCGAACTCGAACCCGGCGTAGAGGAACTTCTCGTCGTAGGTCAGGTACCCGACGTTCTTGACCTTCGGCTCGACGCTGTCCCCCGGGTTCGTTTCGTACCAGGTGGTGACTTTTGTCGCACCCTGCCAGCCGGCATCGGAGAGGTTCCCGTCGATCGCGATGGGCCCGGCCGCGCGCGTGATGGAGATCGGGACGCCCTGCTCGGGGTTCGCTGCGCGAAGCGCCGCGGCGGCGAGGAGCAGGGACCCGGCGAGGCAAGTACGAATACCTTCGTGGCGCGACACCGATTGCTTAGACGGGACGAAACGGAAAAGGTTTGGGGTCGGTTCGGAAAAGCGGAATTCGGCAGGGACCGGGAGACCCTCCTAGCGCATCGCCTCCATGGGCGACAGCCGCGAGGCGCGGACCGCGGGATACATCCCGAAAACGAGAGCCAGCGCGAGCGCGGTCGCCCAGGCGATGAGCAGCCCGACCGGGTTGACGATCAGCCCGTAGGGGAACTTGGGCGAGAGCGCCTGGCAGAGCGCGGCGCCGGCGAGAGTGCCGGCCAGGGCCCCGACCGACGCGAGAACGAGCGCCTCCAGGATGAACTGGATGAAAACCTCGTGGTCCGAGGCGCCCATCGCCTTGCGCAGGCCGATCTCGTAGCGCCGGTCCGAGAACGAGATCAGCATCACGGACAGGACCCCGACGCCGCCCACCAGCAGCACCGTCGCGGCGAGGCTCATGAGCACGATCGTCCAGCCGCGCATCTGGTCGAGGAAATTCTGGTACGAGCGCGCGAGCTCCTCGGCGAGGTCCGTGATCTCGACGTCCTCGATGTTGTGGTGGGCCTGCTTCGCGCGGCCGATCATCGTGGCCGAGACCTCGGCGAGGTCCTTCTTCGACGCGAGCTTCACGGCCACGTGCGCGAGCTTGTGGTCGGGGTCGATCCGGTCCACGTAGGTCTCGATGGGGACGAGGATCCCGTTCGCGTCGTAGTAGTTCTCGTCGCTGAAGATCTGTCCTGCGGCGAGGATCCCGACGATCCGGAAGCGCTGCCCCTCGACGGTGATGTCGCGGCCGACCGGATCCGATCCGCCGAAGAGCTTGGATCCCAGCGTCGCGCCGACCACGGCGACCGTGCTGCGGCGCCTCTGGTCGTCCTGCGTCAAGCCGCGGCCGATGCCGATCGGCCGGTTCATCCACTGCGCGTAGTCGTGCGAGACGCCGACGATCCACATCCGCTCGCTGCCGCCGGGCGTCCTCACCGCCGACCGCTTCTGGGCCCGCGGGAGGAACGCCAGCACTCTCGGGTGCGGCGCCGTGAGTCGCGGCAGGTCCTCGTAGCGCAGGCCCGGGCTCATCGCGAAGCGCTTCTGCTCCTCGGTCGTCTCGGGCGACTTCGGCGCGACCATGATCGTGCCGTCCCAGCTCATCCCCGCGAAACCCGTGCCGACCTTGTCCATGACGCCGTCGAGCACGGATGTCATGACGACGAGCGCGAAGACGCCGAGCATGAGCAGCGTGAGCGTCAGGAGCGAGCGCAGCTTGTGCGCCCAGAGCTCGATGAAGCCGGTCCGGACGACCTCGCCGTAGAGCGCGAGATGCGCCGGGAACGACAGGCGGCCGGGAACGGACGGCGAGCCCGCCGCCGGCAGGGGGGAAACGGACGCGGCCTCGCTACTCATAGCGCAGGGCTTCCATCGGAGACAGGCGCGCGGCCTTGAACGCCGGGTAGAGCGCGAAGAGGAACCCGAACGCGAGCGCCAGGGTGAACGCGAAGACGAAGCTCTTGGGGTCCATGTACAGCGGGATCCCGATCGCTCCCGTGATGATCTTCGAGAACCCGATGCCGGCGACGAGACCGACCGTCGCACCGACGACCGAGACGAGGAGCGCCTCGGTCATGATCTCCTTGAAGATCTCCCGGCCCGGCGCGCCGATCGCCATCTTCACGCCGACCTCGCGCACTCGCTCCTTCAGCGACGCCATCTGGATGTTCACGTTGACGATGCCGCCTCCGAGGATCGAGAGGATCCCGGACAGCCAGAAGATCAGGTTGTAGGCGTCCCCCTGGCTGCGGCGCCGGCGCATGCGCGCGGCGACGTCATCGAGGCGGAAGTCCTGCTGGAGGCGGTGGTTCGCGGTGAGAAGGCCGGAGAGGCCCTTCGAGAACTTCGCGATGACGTCCACGTCGCGCATCTTGAAAGTCACGCGATCCAGGCGCTGGTACGCGTCCCCCTCGAAACGGCGCGTCACGAGAGTCGCCGGCACGGCGATGATCCGGTTGCGCCAGCGGAAGATGTTGTTCTGGTCCTTGCGGAAGCGGAACACGCGCTCGTGGAAGAGACCGACGACCCGAACGGGAACGCCGCCGATGCGCATCGTCGCGCCGAGCGCATCGCCGTGCGGGAAGAAGACCTTCGCGGCCTCCGTCCCGAGGATCGCGACCGGCGCGCCGTAAAGGAGGTCCTCGTTCGAGAAGGGCCGGCCCTCCGCGATCTCGTACCCCTCCGTCGCGAGGAACTCCCCGCCGATGCCGGAGACGCGGCGTTCCTGGTCCGCGTACGCCGAACGCACGCGTGCCGTGGCGCCCTTGATCTGGCTCGCGCCGGCGACGACCTCTTTGTCGAGATCGATCCCGTCGGTCGCATCCTGCGCCCTCAGCCCGAGGTTCGCGGTCTGCAGCGCCGTCGGACGGCCGTCGTTGACGATGGGGTTCGGCTGCACGTTCAGCTTGTCGAGGCCGCCCAGCCGGACGTAGAGCTCGTCGGCGCGGCGGCGCTGACTGTCGGAGATCGAAAAGCCGCCGAGCACCGAGGCGACGCCGAGGATGACCCCGAGCGCCTGCAGGCCGGCGCGAGCCGGGTTCTCGCGCATCTCGACCCACGAGTTGCGGACGCGTTCGCGGAACGCCCCGGAGAACATCAGGCGACTTTGGATTCGCTCGCCACGCGGCCGTCGTGGATCTCGACCTGCCGGCTCGCGAGCGCCGCGATCGAAAGGTCGTGCGTGACGATGACGATCGTGTTGCCCTGGCGGTGGAGCTCGCTGAAGAGCTCCAGCACCTCGTGTCCCGTCTTCGAGTCGAGCGCGCCCGTGGGCTCGTCGGCGAGCAGCATCGCCGGGTTGTTCGCGAGCGCTCGCGCGACCGCGACGCGCTGGCGCTGCCCGCCCGAGAGCGCCGACGGCAGCGACTTCGCCTTCTCCGGGATGCCGACCCTCTCGAGCAACTCCAGGGCGCGGCGGCGCCGCTCCTTGCGGCGGACGCCGGCGTAGAGCATGGGGAGCTCGACGTTGCGCACGACCGACGCCTTCGGCAGCAGGTTGTAGAGCTGGAAGACGAAGCCGATCTTCTGGTTGCGGATCCGCGCGAGCTCCGGGTTCGAAAGGCCGTCCACCCGGTTGCCGTCGAAGACGTAGCTGCCGGTCGTCGGCTTGTCCAGGCACCCGAGGATCGCCATGAGGGTCGACTTGCCCGACCCCGACGGCCCGATGAGCGCGAGGAACTCTCCCTGGTCGACCGTGAGGTCGATGCCGCGCAGGGCATGGACCGCCACGCCGTTGTTGCCGAACGTCTTCGTGAGACCCCGGGTCTCGATGATTGGTCTCATCGGACTAGTCTTCCTCGTCCTTCTCGATCTTCTTCTTCGTCGGATCCTCGAGCGAGACCTGCTCGCCGGGCTTCAGCCCCGCGAGGATCTCGACGCGCTCGAGCGTCGCGACACCGGCCTTCACCGGCACGACGTCGTAGTACTCCTTCCAATGATCGGAGAGCCAGATGAACTTGTTCCGCCCGGACAGGCCTTCCTGCGCCGCCGAGATCTGCTGCGGCTTCAGGTTCGACTTCAGCCGGAACGCGACGGTTTCGCCCTCGCGCCGCTGGAGCGCCTCGAGCGGGATCGAAACCGCCTTGTCGCGCTTCGTTCCGAGGATCTCGACGTTCGCGCTCATCCCCGTCTTGAAGTGCGCGCCGAGCTCGTCGAGCCCGATCTCCACCTTGAAGACCTTGATCTTCTCCACGAGCTCCGCGGCAGGCGCGACGAACGTGACTTTTCCGGTGAAGACCTTCTGCGGATACGCGTCGAGCGTGATGCGCACGGGCTGCCCGACCTCGACCTTCGCGATGTCGACTTCGTTCAGGTTCACCCGGATGATGAGCGACTTCAGGTCCGCGACCGTGAAGAGCGCGGTCCCCTCGTTGAACGACGAGACGCCGGAGGTCACCGTCTGCCCGAGCTCGACGCCGCGCTTGATCACGACGCCGTTCATCGGGCTCGTGACGCGCGCCTTCTGCGACGCGGCGTTGCCCGAGATCGGGATGCCGCGGTCCTGGACGATCTGGTAGCGCATCTCGGCGGCGCGCAGGATGGACGCGGCGAGATCGCGCTTGTTCTGCGCGATCTTCAACGCCTCCCCTCCGATCAGACCGGACTCGAAGAGCGCCTTCTGCGACGCGAGCTCGCGGTCGGCGTCCTGGAGCTTCAGCCTTCCTTCGCTCACGCCCGCTTTGACGTCCGAGAGCGACTGCGCCTGGTTGACGTCCGGCTCGATCTCGGCGAGCACGTCGCCGACGCGCACGACCGCCCCGTCGCGGACCCGGAGCCCCACGACCCGGCCGGAGACAGGCGACTTCACGTCCACTTTCGTGACCGGGTCCACCACGCCGACCTCTCTCACGGAGACCTGGAGGTCCTCGGCCTGGACCTTTCCGAGGCGGAAGGGGAGATCCCCGGCGGTCTTCGGCTTGTCCTTGCCGCGCATGGCGACCACGGCCCCGCCCGCGACGATCACGGCGAGGACGCCGAGGACGATCCAGCGCTTCTTCTTCTTCGTCATAAAGCCTCCGGTTGGCTGCACAACAGATACGCGACCTCGCACCGAATGTTCCGTTTCGGACCGCGGCGGCAACGCGCGGCCTGCATCGGGTCGGGCCCCGCAAGCCGTGTCTTTCCAGGCACATGCATTTCACTCGAAGTCGACGCCGGGAACCGACCTCGACCGGACGCCGTAATAATGCCCGGGATGAGCGGCGCGCGGCGCGAGGCCCTCCTCGAAGCGCTTGACGCCTACCGCGCCGGGGCGCTGCACGACGAGGAGCCGATCTCGCGGTTCCGGACCTTCCTCGAGCGCGCCGACCCGTTCCGGCGCGGCGATCCGGACGGACACGTCACCGCGAGCGCCGTCGTCGCGCACACGTCCGCCGACCGGTTCCTGCTGGTCTTTCACCGCAAGCTCGACCGCTGGCTCCAGCCCGGCGGGCACCTCGAGGACGGCGATCCGTCCGTTTTCGACGCCGCCCTGCGGGAGGCGCGCGAGGAGACGGGCCTCTCGGATTTTTCGGCGCCGATCGGCTCCGCGATCCTCGACCTGGACGTCCACGCGATTCCCGCATTCGACGCGGATCCTCCGCACTTCCATTACGACGTCCGTTTCCTGCTGACGACGGGCGACGGGGGAAAGCTCGCCGACGGCGCGGCCTGGTTCCCTCTCGCCGCCGTGGAGCCCGCCGATTCCGACGGCTCGCTCACCCGCGCCGTCGGAAAGGCGCGGGCGCGGCTGCTGTGACCGGAAAGAATCTCGCGGGCCGCGCGCCGGGAGAGCGGCGGTTCTTGCCCCGGAACGCGGTCCGGGACACCGTCATCTCGATCTTCGCCGGCGCGCTCGTCTCGCTCCTCATCAGCGTGGCGCTGCCGGCGGCGTGGCGGTGGAACGTCCTCGCTTACGGAACTCTGATCGCATTCCTGATCAACTGCTTCTGCCAGTTCTTTCACTTCGTCTATCAGCGGTGGGCCGTCCGCGCCGGGGCAGAGCCCTCGCGCCTCGTGCTCGCGGGCCTCTACTTCCTCGGCGGCGTGCTCGGCTGGCTCCTCGCGACGGCGATCGCGATCGGAATCGGCCTCGTTCCCGCACGCTTCATGCGTGGGCTCGCGCCCCACTTTGTTCCGATCGCGGGGGCTCTCGCGATCGTGATCGGTCTGCTCTTCTACACGTGGGGCAGGATGGAGGACCGGCTTCGCAAGAGCGTCGAGCGCCTGAAGGAGCACGAGTTCGCGGAGAAGGAGCTGGAGCTCGCGCGCGAGATCCAGAGCCGGCTGCTGCCCCCTTCCGAGATCGAGGCGGGGGCTTATCGGGTCGCGTCGCGAAACGTCGCGGCGCGGTTCGTCGCGGGGGATTTCTACGACGTCTTCCCGCTGGCAGGGGGCGCGCTCGGAGTCGCGGTCGCCGACGTGTCGGGCAAGGGGATGGGGGCAAGCCTCATCATGGCGTCGGTCAAGGCGGTGCTGCCGCTCGTCGCCGGGGAGAAATCCGTCGAAGCCACCCTCGCGGCGCTCAATCGCAAACTCGTGGCCGAGCTCGGCCCGCGCGAGTTCGTCGCCCTCGCCTACGCCCGGTTCGAGCCGGACGGCCGGTTCACGCTCGCCAACGCGGGGCTCCCGGACCCGTACGTCGTCGGCGGGGGCGGCGCGCCCCGGGCCCTCGAAGTTGCCGGCGGGCGCCTTCCGCTCGGGCTGCGTGGCGACGTCGAGTACCGGTCGCTCGAGGGCCGGCTGCAGAGGGACGAGAAGCTCCTTCTCTTCACCGACGGGCTGCCGGAGGCGCCGAAGTTGGACGGCGATCCGATCGGCTATCCCGCGCTCGAGCAGTTGCTCGGCGGGGACTCCGAGTCGCCCGGGGCTTTCCTCGACGGGTTGCTGGAGCGTCTGCGCGCCGCGACCGCCCCGACGCTGGCCGACGACTGGACGGCGGTCGCCGTCGAGTGGACCGGCAGAGAGGGTCGATAGAGAGGGTCAGGTCTCCACATGCCACGTGGCAGCCTGACCCCCAATGTGGCAAGTGGAGACCTGACCCCGCTTAAGCGCGGCCGGAAAGCCGGGTTGCGCGGTCCGCTTCGGAGAGGAAAGCGATCGTCTGCGCGACGACCGAGGGATCGTGCACGATGCGACGGTGGCCGAGACCGTCGGTGACGACGAGCCGCGCGCCCGGCCACGCCCCGGCGATCGCCTCGCCGTCGGCCAGCGCGACGTCGCGGTCGTCCCGATCGTGAAAGACGAGCAGGGAAGCACTCATCGTCCGCGCCGCGGCGAGCACGTCGAACTCCGTCCACGGGATCCCGAAGCGACGCTCCAGGCCGCGCCGCATCCGCGACAGGACCTCCGGCGGGAGCCCGAGGAGCGACGCGAAACGCTCGCTGTAACCGGCGGGGTCGGCGACGGGTGCCACGAAGACGGCGCGCCGCAGGGAGACTCCCCGGGCGGCCGCGAGAGTGGTCGCGGCGCCGCCCATCGAGTGAGCCACGACCGCCTCCACCGGACCCAGTCGGTCCGCGATCTCCCGGATCGCGGCGATGAACTGCGGCAGCGAGGAGAGCCGTCCCGCCGACGCGCCGTGGCCCGGCGCATCGAATGTCACCACCGAGAACCCGGCGGCGGTCAGCGGAGCGACGAAGGACCCCAGCCGGGCCCCGCGGCTTCCCCAGCCGTGGACGAGCAGGACCATCGGTCCGCTCCCCAGCCGCCACACCGCCAGCCGCCCGCCGTCCACGGTGAGATCGGTCCGCTCCGCCGAAGCGAAGACGGACTCATCGACTTCCGAGCGGTGGCGGGGCGGGCGGCGGAACAGTGCCATCGCCAGGCCTGCGGCCGCTGCCGGGGACAAACGGGAGAGAAACGAAAAGAGAGCCCGCAAGGCGCGCAACCGAACGTTCGTGCTTTTCTTTGCCGGGCTGGATTTGAGCACTGG
>Ga0209974_10000024_pt1 | contig 35720 bp, 37 predicted proteins | sample InoplaM3SPM_FD_187592 | JGI IMG/M metagenome (GOLD analysis project Ga0209974, IMG submission 187592) | Arabidopsis thaliana rhizosphere microbial communities from the Joint Genome Institute, USA, that affect carbon cycling - Inoculated... | ecosystem: Host-associated > Plants > Roots >...
GTGGATGGATGAAAATATTCTATCCGAATACCAGAACAAAAAAACTGCAATTCTATTCACTGTATTTTAACACTGTTGAAATGGATTCCACGTTCTATGAAAAATTCTACAAATACATGACAAATGAAACTTTTATTTCAATTTCCAAGGCCTCACCACCTAATTTTCAATTATCTCTAAAAATTCCTGAATCCATAACTCACGAAAAAGGGTTGGACATAAATAAAGGCGCAATAAATGTTTTCGAAGAATTCCTTGAAAAGATATCTCCCTTAAAGACCATGAATAAATTGGGAGCTCTAATAATTCAATTACCTCCTAGTTTCACCGTTAGCGAATTTAGAAACATTGAAGAATTTTTAGATAGACTACCCGGAGGATATGACTATGCCGTAGAATTCAGACATCCCTCATGGAATACAGAAGGTCCATGGGAACTTTTGAAGCATTACAATATAGCTGCGGTAATGACTGATTCACCACCAGGAGATAAACTGCAATTCCTTTCAGAAGTTATAGTTACTGCCAACCATAGTTTTATTAGATGGCATGGAAAAGATGCAAAACATAGATACAATTACCTTTACTCCAAACAAGAATTAATTCCATGGGTTGATAAGGTTAAAAAGTTATCCTTGGAAACATCGGTTGTAAGAGGTTATTTCAATAATCACTATGGCGCAAAAGCTATTGTAAACAGTCTTGAATTTAGGGAATTACTTGGAGAAAGTCTATCAGAGAATAATATAAAGATGAAGGAAAAAATTAGTGATTTCTACGGATCAAAACAGATGGTTCTGGACAATATCTACACTGGGAATGACAAGATTGATGATAATGCTCATGTTAATGCCAATTGATATTGGTAATAAATAATGATACCTGATGTAGATATCATCTATTCTGATATCAACTTTAGACCAAATGGTTCTGTAACAGAATTACATGTCTCTGTTAATAATTCACAATATCTCTTTACATCATACACCGTCTTTGAATTTATCAACTCAAAAGGAACACTTCTTTTTCTTGAATTTTTTCTATAATAATCGGTTATTACATATTTCAAAATTTGTCCTGCTTTAAGTGATTTACCTGTATTTTTTAATTGTAGTAAGGCGCCCAGTTCGACCGTATTCCTCTCTTCATACTCATTTACATTCTTAGATATTCTCTTTGTTAGGACCAAATCACTAATGGGGACATTTCTATCTTTCAAAAGTTTCAGATGCATTTGAAACATCTCCCTTACCTTTGGCATCAAATCTCTAACTTCTCTTATCGAATTGGCCTCTGACATCATGTTCAAGATGCCTTGCTGAACTTTTGAAAAGAATTCTGCAGTATCATGTCTTCGTGCTTCTATTCCTCTCATTTTCACAGTCCCATCTTCAAAGACACCAAAATAACGATTTGAGACAGGTAGTATGGTATTGTTTTTTGAAGGAACAAATACAATCCATTTGTATATACCTTCAAATGAAATTGGAAATCCAGTATTATTTTCTATCTCAGTTTTCAAATTCTCATAATCATTTTTATTTGCAGGATTTTTATTTTTGTTTTGTATCCATATGGAATCAACTATGGCATGTAGGATCTCAAATCCATGTGATTCTGCCATCCTTATTGTTTGTAATAGAATCTGTCTGTCAAAAGCACATACTGCAATATGTGCATCTATCCTACCAAATTTAGCATTATTAAAACCAAGGTAACCGAAACTAGTCACTAAAACCCATTTTAGAGCAGTTTGTCTTGCATCATAAATTTTTTTTAATTTGGAATCGGTGGCTGAGTTTTTCTTGTCTTTATAGATAGCTCTTTTTTTTAGTAATATTTCTAATGATATAGGAACTATTCCTCTTCTTTTTTCACAAATATGATAATTTAATAACTGTGGAACACGTAACTCGGAATGAGAACAACAATTACAAATTACAGTTTCAGCAGATATGTTTTTCTTAAACATTATGGTAGGGTAAAGTGAAACAAAATCAAGTTCCGCAACATTTTCATGCACCCCAATAATTGGTTCAAATATCAAACCACCGCGATCAGCAGTTAAAAGATCTCCAAGTGACTTTGGATGTTCTGTAAGCGTAGGTTTCCATGGAATAAGTATATCATTTCTCATGGCATTATAAAATTGTAGACTGCTCATGCACTTTCCAATGGATGCTCTAGATGCTGTATGTAATGGTAATCTACAAATTCTAGCAAGTTCGTACAATCCTTGAAGACCGGATTCATTTAGAACAAAGGAATTGTATGTATCAATATGTATTCTTCCAAATAATTTTGCAGCTGATGGCTTGAAATATATCCTACCATAAGCAAAGTATGATGTTCCATCTTTTTTAGATCTGCGTAAAGGTATACCTTCTCTATCCAGAATTAAATCTACTTGATTGATTTCCGATCTATGTGTTAGATAAGGAAATGTAAATGAATCACCATCCTCCGTGAGAATGAAATCTGGATTAATTTTTTTTATTTCTTTAACAAGTTGATATAAAATATCTATTTCAGAACCCTGAATATGAATAGTATCTTTTGTATCACAATTTTGGACAATTACTGATGCAATTGAATCAGTAAATCTGGGTATCTTTCCTTCATTTACTTTTGCAAATATCTTTAGATTTACGTTATTAAATTGTGGTAACTCATATTCAGTAGACCATACATTATCTTCTTCACACATCCAATTGAGTTCTGAATTAGATACATGAACTTTACATTCCATAAGCGGAAAAATATTATGTTCATAAAAATAGGATTGTTCTGGTAGAACGTCTACGTTATATAGTCGGAATTGTCCAAATCTACCAATTCTCTCTATTTTTTTTGCTAATTTTAGTGAGTAAGTAGAATCATTTAATTCCAATTCAAGGACTTGGGATTTTTTAATATTAGTTATCAATTCGTATCTTGAAACAAAATTATATTCTTTTATCATGGAGAGTATTTCATTGTTCTCTATGAGAGATTTTAACAAAAACATGTCAGAGGCAACGTAGATTTTATGATTCCATTTCTTATCTTCAACTCTAATGGTTGTAGCAGAATTAGATTTTTTTATCCAGAAAATCATATTGCCATTTAAAGGATATGCATCAAATAACCAACCAGATATCATTTTACTCTAATGTATTAGATATCATTTATCAACTGGGATACTGTAACACAAAGTAGCTTGTTTGTAAATTTTTTATCATGGATTTTTTTTTACGTTGATATTCAATTAGATGAAACAATAACTCAATGTTATCAATTTTGAATTATATAATAAGAAAGGATTCTATCAGGCGGGGAGGGGTTAAAAATAACAAATAATGTCATATCATGAAGAATGTAAAGTCAAACAAAAGAATGTTAATGACAATAAAAACAAAAAAATAGGGAAGCCCTAATACTTTTTAGGAATTAATCTTCCCAATTCTGCCATTTCGATAGTCTTCTAATGTTTTATCCATTTCTTCTCGAGTATTCATAACGAAGGGGCCGTACTGAACTATTGGTTCATTGAGAGGCAATCCTGCGATAAGCAGTACGTCAAGAGGAGATTTTGCATCATCCGATTCTCTAATTGAAATAATTTCGCCATCATTTTCAAACACAATCAGGTTTTTTTCCCCAACTGCAGTTTTATCTTTGCCAAAAAGACCTTTACCATTTATAATATATGCAAATGCACTATAATTTTCGGGAACGGATTGTACAACCTGTGCTCCTGGTTGTAGGGTAAAGTGCAAGTAGAGAATGGGAGTTAAGGTATTGATAACTGCCTTGGCGTCAAGATAATTTCCTGCAATAACTTTGGCCGATACTTTACCATCTGGCGTACTGACTTGAGGAATTCTTGTAGAAGGAACATCTTGGTAATCAGGTTTAATCCACTTGTCTGTTTTCCGAAGGTTTATCCATAATTGAAATCCATGCAATCTTCCACCATTTTTTGCGAATTCCTTTTCTGGCATTTCCGAATGAACCAATCCTGAACCAGCCGTCATCCATTGAACATCACCTGGTCCAAGTCTTCCAGAATTACCTTGAGAGTCCTTATGTTCAAATCTCCCATCAAGCATATATGTAACAGTTACAAAACCTCTATGAGGATGTTCGGGAAAGCCTTTACTCTCATATGGTAACAAATCCAAAGGACCCATCTCGTCCAAAAGTAAGAATGGATCTAGATTTCGAATAACCCCTGAAGGAAAGCACCTATGTACTACAAAGCCATCGCCTTCTGGAGTTTCATTACTTTTTGTCACGAGTTTTATTGACCGATAATTGTTGAAATTCGTTTCATCAGAATTATCTGAGAAATTACCATTCTCTTTGTCAATTTTTTCCTTTTTCATATTCCATATTAACTAATATCGTATTTAAGTAAGGTTGCTAGTCCAGCACTATCGACATTGCTATTGGATTTGTACCCCTTATCTTGTTAAATGATCTAATTATAGCAGTAAGGAACCCATATTTTTTATCAATCATGGAAAATACGATTGACGATTCTTTTGAATCAGCAAATTTTGCTTTTCCATCAAACCAGGTTCCTTTAAGGTTTCCACGAATATCGCATGGTGCAATCCTGACATGAGGATTGTTTCTGATTCTCTTTATCTTGCCTGATTTAGAATCAGTTCTAAAAAAAACAATTCCTTGGTAGATGATGAACCAAATGGGAGTTTTAATTCCAGATCCATTTTTCTTGAAAGTTTCAACGTTGATATATTTGAAGTTTGATAGTTGAGAAAGCTTGTCTTCTGACATGTATGATAATAGAAAAGAATGGACTTATTAGTGAATCTCTGAAAATTGGTTTTACATTCATTTCATTTGGACCACAATGGAAGAGGAACGGTAGAAGTGAAGGGTAATGTCTTGGTTAGAATTTTTTTCACGAACACTATGCACAAAATAAAAGAAACAGTAACGTAAACCTGATCAGAAACCATTATTCGTCTCTTGATTTTATATTCCTGAAATTAAGATAGAGTGCCAAATCATAGACAATCTTTATGAGACCGCCAAGCACAAATGGTCCTGAAAGTGCCAAAAATGATTGGAAAATATATCCAATTATTGATGGAGATACTGTCTGTGCAATATTACGTGAAACATTAGTAAGTCCTGAAGCCGCGATTCTCTCGTCTTCATTAACAATGGACACAATGTAAGATTGCCTTGTAGGAACATCCATCTGCGAAAGACCCATTCTAATTAAATAAAGTATTATTGCAAATTGCAATGTTGGAGCAAAAGCAACGAGGATGAGCAAGATATTTGACGGGATATGTGTAAAAACCATTGTATTTACAAGACCAATTCTATCAGCAATCCTTGCTGCTACTATGTAAGAAAAAGCAGTCAAGATACCAGCCGCTGAAAAAACATATGACAAGATGATGAGATCAGCTCCAAATCTCGTAAAGAACCACAGAGAAACAACACTTTGGATAACAAAACCTCCTGCAAACGAATCAACTGCAAAAAGAGCAGACAACTTGCCAACAATTTTTTTTGATCTTGGAGATAGAGTTTGCCTAACCGAGTTGTTTAGATTTGGTTTTATTTCAATATCCTTGGAGATCATAAGATAAATTATCATTACAACGAGACCAAGAATACTATACATCATAAAGAGAATCTTGAATGAATCAACATGATTCATTGCAAAATACTGTTCCTGCAGGAGAGATGGTAGACCCGAAAGTATTATTCCAGCTGACATGGCAAATGTTCCCACCATATTATACAATGCAAAAATCGTATTCATCTTTTTCTTATCTCTGATTGTTTGTGGCAAAATTGCCTGTTCTATTGTTAGAAATGCACCAGTCTCTGAACCAGTAACATTAATAGTTCCTATGAATGCGGCTAATACTAACAGAAAATAATTATCAGTAAATGTGAATATGAGTCCAGAAATACACATTAGGGAAGCATAGATGACAAGAACGTTCCTTCTACCAATTCTATCGGCATAAAAGCTTGCAAATATTGTGAAAATCACGCTGTTTACAAGTGTCGAACCCAAAAGAAGTCCTATCTGAACATCATCAAATCCCAAAAACTTCAAATATATCGCTATGACTACGCTAAGAAATCCGTAGCCAAATGTCCTGAGAATTCTTGCCGAAAGTAACAGCTTTCCATCTCTTGAAAGCCAATCGAGAGAAAAATTCATAGAGTCAACTCATAGTTTAATTTGGATTGAAATAGGAGATACAGGTTTCAAGTAAGGTTGATGAAACCAGTCTAACGATTTCATTCTCGTGCCTCACACTACCTTTAGCGAACCTGTGTCTTCATCTCTTATTTATTGGACTCTAGCTTGGGCTTCCAAGTGCTTTTTTTAGGTCTTCCAAAACCATTACTGGATGGAATTCGACCTTTGCGCCAATGTCTTGAAATAATGGTTCGGCAATGGTAGGTATCATGTCGGCCCTATCGAGGTTAACTATGAATGCAAAAGTTCTATCGCCCCCAGCCTCAAAAAAATACGCAGCCTCAGTGTTAACTTTCTTCATATAGTCTTCAAGGTTTTGCAGGAATTTTGGATTCTTTACCATCTTATTGCCTGCTTCCGTAGGAATTTGAGCTCTTACTAAAAATCTCATAATTAAGTTGATATGACTTGATATAAAAATTTTGATAAATTTCAAGAATGTGCTCCTAAAAATGTTCCCGAATTTCAACTATATCATTTCAACAGGCATGCGCTACCTGTATTTACAACATGGACCTTGATTTAAAGCTCAAGATTGGTTTCGACATCAGACAAATACTCGAAATGCAATAATATTGAATATGTTTACAATTGTCATAATCTATAATAAATCGTCTCTGCATACAGTAACTTCAATATATGCAACTTTTGTAGCAGATATGTATTATGCTCGATGATCTTTTCAAGGAGAGGGTCGATGGTAAGAAACCTCGTCAGGAAGGGATTACACTAACTGTAGATAAGCTTGAATCATTTGATAGAGAAAATTTTGAGATCTTGGCTGCGTTTATCGACCAAATCAAAATTTACAACACATATCCATTATTGATCTCCAATGATCTTCTTCAGAAAAGAATATCATATTATCATGATTTTGACATTAAGGTTTCAACGGGCAGTACACTTACTGAATATGTCATATCCGAAAATTCCCTTGAAAAGTACATTAAAGAGTGCGCCAAGATGGGATTTGACATAATCGAAATTGGTGAAAATAACATTGACATAGATATAGAGAAAAAAAAGAAAATATCTGATTCTATACTTTCTGCAGATTTGAATTTCAACTGGAAGATCGGAAAAAAAGATCCTAGACATCAGATCGGAATTGACAACACCCTCTTGAGGATTGAAGATGTCATAAAGGTTGGTGCAAAAAAAGTAGTCTTAGAGGCGAATGAAGGCATTAGCGTTGGAATATTTGATCAAAATGGTTCGGTAATTTGGAATTATGTAGCTGCCCTTACGGCAAAATATCCACCAAATACCTTTATTTTTGAGGCTCCTCTTCCAACTCAACAATCTGCATTGATAGCAGAATTTGGTCAGCGGGTGAATCTTGCAGAAATCAATATTGATAATGTTGCTTCTGTAGAATCTCAAAGACGCGGATTTCTTTCCAAGTCCTCCTTTGGCATGTCATTCTCTCAAAAGGAAATAGGTGGAGGACCTGCGTCAAAGTTTATCTATTATCTAATAAAAACAAAGAGTCCAATTGAACAAAGTGATCTGATAGGTATTACCCATTTGCCTAGAAGGACTGTCCAAAGCGCCATTGAAGATTTGAAGAATCAAGGTTTCATTATAGAACGAAATAGTTTGGATGATAGCAGAAGGAAGGTGTATTACCCTGTTAAATCTGAGTGGTTGTGATTATGTCAGCACTATTTCAAAGCCCGATAATCGGCATAATTTGCGCCTAATGTTGTAATTATACGTATTTGCAAGTATTCAAATATGCTTTTGATTAGGTAGGAGGCATGAACAAAAAAACAAAAATCATGGCAGTCTTGACTACGTTACTCGTTGCAGGATTTATCGTAACGCCCTCACTCTCAAGTCATGCAAATGCACAATTAGTACAAAAAAAGGTATTTAGACTCGGATACTTTCCTAACATCACTCATGCACAGGCAGTCATTGGGGTAGGAAATGGAGACTATCAAAAGGCTCTGGGAGATAATGTAGAGCTTAAAAGTTTGACGTTTAATGCAGGGCCATCAGCAACAGAAGCCCTACTGGCGAATCAAATCGATGCAACTTACATAGGTCCAAATCCAACCGTTAATGGTTATGTTGTTTCCGAAGGAAAAGCAGTTAGAGTAATTTCTGGAGTGGCAAGCGGAGGTGCCGTATTCATAGTAAGAAATGATTCTGGTATTCAATCGTCAAAAGACCTTGGTGGTAAAAAATTTGCAAGTCCACAAATAGGTAACACACAAGATGTTGCATTGAGAAAATATTTACTGGAAAATGGTTACAAGACAAAAGATAAAGGTGGAAACGTTGAGATCCTACCAGTAAAGAATCCTGATATCTTGACGCTATTTTTAAAGAAAGAAATCGATGGAGCTTGGGTTCCTGAACCATGGGGTGAAAAACTTATCAAGGAAGGCAATGGCAAATTATTTTTGGATGAACGAACTTTATGGCCAGAGGGAAAATTTGTTACTGCAAACATAATCGTTAATCCTGAGTATCTTCGTAACAATCCTGATGTGATAAAGAAGTTCTTGGAAGCTCATGTAAACGAGACACAATGGATTAACAGTCACAAAGAAGGAGCTTTAAAAACTTTTAATGTTGAGCTAAAGAAGTTGACAGGCCAAACTATCCCAGAGGATGAGCTCAAAGAAGCCGTCACAAGACTAGAGCTAACATATGATCCTTTGCAAGAAACTCTAATCAAGTCAGCAAACGACGCATTTGAAATAGGTTTCCTTGGAAAAACAAAACCTGACTTGAGTGGCATTTTCGATGTGAACATACTTAATGAAGTACTAAAGGAACAAGGACTTCAGAGTGTGGGAGATGCTCAAAACCAAACTTTAGCAATTAGTAACGGAACTTCTACAGCATCGTTACTCCAGAAGGATTCTAGTACTTGGAGTTCTTAAGAATCTACTTGGGTTCTAGAGATACGGCACAGGAATTGGGACCAGCCTCCAAATCAGGCATTTGCATGTCATCAAAAGGAAGTATTCTTTTGTTGATTTCAATAATTGTCTTGTAGTTCATTGGTCTTGATGGCAAGGTATCAGTAACTTGATGAACAAATTCATCCTCATTCATTGAGAGCAGTTTTATTTTTTTCTTTAGAGAACCAATTGTTTCAGATATCGGCTCTGCATGCTTTAATGCAATTGAAGTTGCATTAAAATGAGCTGGAAGAACTAAAGTATTTTCCGGCAAGTTGACTATTTTTTGATGATACGTTTGGTATAATAGCTCAGCATATTTCTTGGCTTCTTCTCTCAGGTCAGGTCTTCCTACACTGTCGACAAATAAGGTATCTCCTGTGAATAAATATGAAACTTGGGACTTTTCTTCTGTATGATTATTTGCATCAGTATCATTTGTGGAACTTAGTAAAAAAGACATACTGCCGTTTGTGTGGCCTGGTGTATGAATTACCCCGAGTGAAATTCTCGGTGATATTTCTATATTATCGCCGTCCTTAAGATAATGGATTCTAATTTCTGTGTTTTCGCTATTATATTCTTCCAAAGAGCTAAAACAAGCGAAAGCTTCTGCATTCCCTTGCCTTGCTATTGCACTTGTTAACTTTGCTACTCCAGAAACATGATCTGCATGTTGATGTGTGTCAATTACTTTAATTATTTTCAGGTCATTTTCGCTAGCAACACTCAAAAAGGCTTCATAAATTTCTCGACTTGGATCTATGGCTGCAGCGGTCTTATCTTCTTTTGAGGACACGATATACCCCATACATCCTTTTGATATTCTTCTTATCTGCCAGATTCTGAATGGAGCTTCAATTGGAACACGAACTTCAGCAACATCATAGACCTTGTTCCAACCAGCCATTCCTCCCCTGACACTTTTTACATTATATCCTAGTTGGTTTAGTAATCTTGCTGCCATCATGGATCTATTTCCATGGGCACAAAGCGTAACAATTTCTTGGTCTTTTGGAATCTCTTTTAGCAAATTGGGATCGTTCATGAACAAACGATCAACGGGTATTAACTTGGGATTCTGATGATTTTCATACGATAATTTCCAGGCTTCGTATTCTTGGGGCGTTCGAACATCCAGGATAAAAATATTCTCATGATTATCTATTTTCTTTTTTAATTCTGTAGGTTCTATCTCTTGATTATTTCCTGTAGTTTGGCCGTTCATACATGATAGTAGAAAACTAATCATATTTGTAGGTTTAAATTCGAGCCATAAATGAGGTTCAGGATATCACCAAAAACCAAAATCAAAGCTCTCTAGATTGAAATCTAAAGATTGAAATCTAAAGTTAATATTAAGAAATAATGTTTGACAATAGAGCATTTATTGTAGTCCTTAGGAGTAAATTAAAATTCAGCAACTTTTATTTTAAGATCAAGTCTTGATTAGTTTTGAATGCTACCAGAGATTTAAAACAAGATCATATCCTGATAAATCGTCTTGGTAATATAGCAAAGAAATGTTCAGATTTATTAAATGCCAATGTAGAAATTCCGACAGAAGATATCAAAATAATTTCAATGCTTATCCATGAATTTGTAGATAAATTCCACCACGGCAAAGAAGAAAGGGCGTATTTTCCAAAGATCAATGATAAGAATAACTTTTCTCAGGATATTAGAAACTTCTTAATAGAGCATGAGCTGGGTAGGCGCATTGCAAAAATGTTATATCAAAGTTTAATATCTTGGGATGGTGGTCATGATTCAAGAGAACGAGTTGCAAGATTCTTGAATGCATATTCAGTTTTCATAAACATACACACTGAAAAAGAAAACATGTTTTTCGATGTAATTGAGAAAAAAGATAGCCTCTCTGAAGAGGAACATTCGCTATTATTGAAACACTTTGAGACATGTCGTACTGATGTTGGTGGTAAGATTAGAGTGGAACAAATGACAACCCTGATAGGTTGCCTTGAAGAAAGAGAGTGGATGCATAGATAATAATGCAATTATTTCAGAGAAATTTGGAGCAAGACTCTGGGATAGTGCAAGACATATAAAATCCGAATAACTAGTAGAAATAATGCAATACAAGATACAAGATACGGTTTTATTATTCTTGTTAGTGTCTACAGTTCTGTCAGTAACGCTAGTAAGTATCCTAATACAAGATACTTACGCACAAGATCAATTGAGCAATATTACAGAATCAAATATGACTATTAGCAATGATAAAGTCAAGACTCTGACCTTTGAAAATCTGAGTAATTTCTTTGGTACTCCAATGTTTGTCGAAACCAGTCATAATAGTATCAGTTCAATAACAATTAGTACTTCTCCTCTTAAAACTCAAGATTCCTATAATGCTACAGGGGTTTTGAGGGATGTTGGAAATGTAACAGAAATGGCAACTTTTGTAACAACTCATTTGGCAAATGGCAAATCAAACAGTGTTGGAAAAGGAAATTTTACTACTTCTGATGGAGATTTTGCAAATTACACAGGGCAGGATGTAGGAAGTACTGAAAGCAGTGGAGTTGAAATATACAAAGGCATCCAGATTTTCAATAGTAATCCAGAAGGCAAGCTTGGGTTATTAGATAATGTAATTGGAATGTATGTCTACAAGTACTGGCCTAACGGTACAACAACAGGTACTATCTGGGAATGGAAATAATCTACATTTGCTTTAACTTGTTCGCGCATCATGTCAAAATTGAAAGCCCTGTACAAGTGATATCGATTGAATAATCAAGATTATGATAATTCCAGAGCTGATGTATTTGCCTCAAGGATGTTTCAGTTTCTAAATGGTGGAATGCTATCACTGATGATAAGTATAGGCTACAAGACAGGATTGTTTGACACTATTTCTCAATTGAAGCCTTCGACAAGTCAAGAAATTTCAAGAGCTGCAAAACTTAATGAACGTTATGTTAGAGAATGGCTAGGTGCAATGGTAACTGGAAATATCATTGATTACGATCCCTCGACAGGTAAATACTCACTCCGAAAGGAACATTCTACTTTTTTGACAAGAAAATCAGGAATTGATAACTTGGCTGTTTTAGCCCAGTATGTTTCACTAATGGGAAACGTAGAAGATAAGATTGTTGAATGCTTCATAAATGGCGGTGGGCTCCCGTACTCGGAATACCCAAAGTTTCAGCAATTGCAGGCAGAAGAAACTGCAAGAATTTTTGACAGCAAGCTAACTAATCAGATATTGCCGTTAATTCCAGAAATTAACGATAAATTGAGTAATGGAATTAAAGTACTAGACATAGGATGTGGGAGAGGCCACGCTATTAATCTAATGGGAAAGGCATTTCCCAAATCCAAATTTACTGGTTGTGATATTTCTCGTGAAGGAATTTCATCCGCAAAAGAAGAAGCCAAGAATCTCGGATTAACGAATGTTCAATTTGAAATCAAGGATGCGTTACTAATTGAGGAATTGGGTAAGTTCGACCTCATTACTGCGTTTGATACTATCCATGATCAGACTCAACCTACAAAGGTCTTGAAGGCTATAAATGCATCTTTAAACAATGCTGGTTTTTTCTTAATGCAGGATATTGCGGCTTCAAGCAATGTAGAGAAAAATATTGACAATCTGTTGGCACCTGCACTATACACAATATCTACAATGCATTGCATGTCCGTTTCCCTTGCTTTTAATGGAGAAGGTCTTGGTACTATGTGGGGTAAAGAACTGGCAGTAAAGAAACTTGATGAAGCTGGATTCAAAGATATCAAAGTGAAGAACATAGAGGGAGATATCATGAATTACTATTACCTGTCAAGAAAATAATTCCATTTTCATTCAATACTCTATTTTTAGAGATTCTTTTTCAGTTCAGAATTCTTTAAGCCACATGATAGACATTTATATGAAATTATTTTTTCAGTTTCCTTTTCGCAAATCAAATCCCCACCGCAACACGGACACTTCATTATTCTATAGTAATATGTGCAGTCGTGGTTTATGAATCCTTGTCTACAATGCATTGATTCTTAACAAATGGATTGAAGAATTAATTTGGAGATGTTAGTTTAGTGTTAATATCTCTAATTAGTGATGCAAGACGCTCCATATGACTTCCTATCCAATAGATCTTGTTACACAGGCTACACTTGTAGAATACATCTTTAGAGTGCAATAATCTATCTGGAATTTGATCCTTTATCGAATTCTTATCAATAATTGTATCTAATGTACCGTTACAGTATGTACATAAATGAGGTAAGTTTTGTGAACTAATAGAATCAATATCTAAAGACCTGAAAATAGTAACAAGGTTTTCTAACTCTGTTCTATTATCCAAATGAATCGTATCTATTCCCTTTTTCTTGCATCTTCTAAATAAGATCCTATCATTAGTTAAAACTACCCTCCCATAATATTTTGATGAATTTAAAATATCTATATCATCAAGATTAGGATCGTAAACAGTATCAAATCCAAATATTCTCAATTTCCTCGCTATTTTCCCAAGCATGGCATCAGCGATGAAAGAATAGTGATTGATATTCCTTTCCATTAATTGGTAATACTAAATAAGATCATACTAAATAATATTTGCTACCTATATCTTTACTAATCAGGTTCATTTTCCGATTGTGTTAAAAGGCAATTCAAATCAGTTAAATTGCTTGTTCAAATCCTAATGATTTGGTAACCTTGCAACGGCATCCACCGTATAAGTAACAGTAAATGGCTCTCCACTAGTCTTGTGAAATACTAGGGCACTTCCGGTAAATTCCAGTGAACCTGTACTTATTGGAGTATCTGTCACCTTTACTGGAGTATCTGTAAACATTGTCATTGTTGAAATCGCTACTGTCATATTATTGGGTAGTGTCGCGTGATAAGGTTCTCCATGTTCGGCATCTATGGTAGATTGAGGTTTATAGAGATGCAGTATTTCAATTTCGATTGGCTTGCTTGCAGTAAACGTTACAGTACCAGTCCAAATCTTACTGTCGTTTCTTAAGGGCAAAGCGAACACTACTTGATGAGGTAGTTTACCATGAGGTGTCACGGTAGGAGATGCTGGATTTGACATTTCAGTTTTTTGACCCACATACCTTTCTTCGGTTAACGTGGCGTTGGAAGCAGTGACTGTTGAAGCATTCAGTTGCGAGTGAGATCCTATTGCAGCTATAATGATGAAAATAATGGCATTTGATTGAAATACGAATCGTACCTTATCCATGCAAATCCAAAGACGAAGTCAAATAATATTTGTTTCTATCCGAATAGCCAATTCTACCTAATCTTACAATGGAATTACTATAGGGTAGAATTGTAACTACATCCTTTGAAACTTGTTCAATTGCTTGATTTCAAAACCAGATATTATCTAGTTGTGTCCTCTTACGAATGGCAATATGGGTAAAGTCTTCGTTTTTATTTCTACATCCATGCCAGTGCAAGATAAATGCCGGAATGCAAATAACATCCCCTTTTTCTATCAAGACAGTTTTTTCAATTTCTATCTCTGTTTTAGTAATGTCATCAGGATCAATCATAATCCTTTTAGCAAAAACTACAATACCATTTCCTTCAGTGGCTATCAATACTTGATCTGATGCATGTATGTGAGGTCGCGTCCTACAACCATTCTTAAAAGTTACATGATACATTTCCTGCTCATTTGAATCATTAATGTCTAATACATTCTTAATTATGAAATCTCCTGTAAATTTGTCCTTGTATTTTTCATTTGCTTCTTCCTTTATAGACTTGAAACTTTTTTTTTGCATTGTTTTTTCATGTGATACTCACTTATAAAAACTAGTGTGGAATTAATATCAAATATTTATTGGTCTAGTTCGTAAACTACAAAGACCAATTATTGAACTTGATAAATTCGTATGTACAGAATTACTTTAATCGTTTTTAGTTTTGGACAGCATTTTTTGCAGTGGAACTATTATGCGAGGGTGTTACCACTAGACTCACATATTTAGATTCTTGTCTAGAAATGACAATGTTCTATCCCATGCATCTTTAGTTTCATTAGGTGCGTAATTGTCCCCAGATGGATTTGCAAAAGCATGCCCGACTCCTTTGTAGATGTGTATTTCATTTGCTATTCCGTTAGCGTTTAATGCCGACTCAAATGCATTTACAGAGTCAACTGGTATAGAGGTATCTTGATCTCCAAATATGCCAAGTACTGGCCACTTTATATTTGCAAGAGTTGAATTGTCAGTTACCAAGCGACCATAGTAAATGATGGTAGCTGCTAGAGGATGATCCTGACTATTTAGGGCAAGCGTTAATGACTGGCCACCCCCAAAACACCATCCAATTGATACTATTTTATCTGGATTAACGTTTGGAAGCGAAGTAAGGTATTTTACGGCTGATTTCAGATTAGCTGTGGCCATGTCCTGATTATCTCTGACATACTGGGTTAACTCCGATGAACGGTTTCGATCAGTTGTGACCTCACCCTTAAAAAGATCAACTGCCAACACTACATAGCCACTTCTAGCTAAAAGATTGGCCATGTTCTTGATATTATCATTTAATCCCTTGTTTTCATGGATCATGACTACTCCAGGGAGTGTGGCGCTTTTATTCTCGTTCTCGTTTTGTGCGACTGGATATACGAGATATCCGTTTACCTGATCAGAATAGTTTACGGTCTTATTTTGTAAATCAACATTTGCGTTAGAAGTATCTGATCTTGTTAGATCTGTAACATTCGTTACTACGCTAGAATACTGAGCTACTGCCAAACTTATAAAAGTACCAGACATTGCCACTGAACTAACTAGAACAAATAGGAAAATAATACTAGGATATATCTTATTCACGAATAAGATTACACGATATCGCTTATATTTATTATGTATACAGAATACACCTAACAAACAAGGATCAGAAATTCTTACTTGCAATAATCTAGATTTCTTGTAAAAATTAGTAAAATTAGTAAAAAATGAATCAAAATGAAAACATATGAAATTTGTCGATTGGATGAGCATGATAAATAAATCACACAACATCAAAAAATTATGTCTATTATTCATATGTAAGAACTTGAATGATTGCTTTCTTTAATTGATAATATCAATTGACTATTATGCAAAAATAATCAACAAAATCTTAAAATGTGAATAGTATGAGATCAAGAATCAGTTATCATATTAGGTAACCACAATATATCTAAATATACATCAGACTGGACAAAAATAATACTTTTTAAATCTAGATTTGAGGATCGATTCTTTTTTATAATGCACCATACAAATTCAATATGAATTCATTTTGAAAGAAAATTTTAGTATGTTAAGATCTGGTGCTGCTGGTAGTACACTTATTGCAGGAATATTACATCTTTCATTGGTTGCAGGGGTGTTAGATAGAAACTTTAACACTGGAATATTGTTCCTTATTGGGGGTTTGGCTCAAGTATTTTGGGTTCTTCCCACTCTTATGGGTTGGAATAAAGCATGGTACTATGTAGGCGTCGCTGGGACACTCACCTTCATGATAATTTGGGTAGTTACGAGATTTCCAGGGAATCCCATTAACGGTAGAGGAGGTTCAATTGGTGAAACGGCAATTGTAGTTGAAATATTTCAGGCGGCATTTGTCATATTGAGCATAATAATCTTATCCCGAGATCCAAAGGTACGAAAATAAGAAATTGAAATGCACCCAGCCTTGTTTGCTGGATGAATGATTGAACTTAACGGTAACGGTCATACATCAAATGACTGGAATTCATTTCAACGCTCCCACAAAGTGAGAATTATTGCTAATATTGCTAGTCTACAGTAACAATTGTAGAATCACGAAATGTTACTTGCGGGTAGTGATGAATTATTTCCCTTATGATTTATTGATGTGGGCCTTAATTTTTTCCTGCATCTCTGGTTTGAGTACATCCTCACGTGCGTATCCATGATCTTTAATTGCATGATCAATCAAATTGTCCATTAACTCTTTTTCTGATTCTCCAGTTCCGACGAAATCGCAATCGACTCCAACATCCCTACATGACACCGATAACATGTTTGAATATAGTGAGAAATACTATTTAAGTATGATAAAAGTGATTTAGGTAGATCTCTAATTCTCGTACAACTTTAAGAGTAGTACCTTTGACTATGTTTCAAGAGTACTGCAGTACTGTAAGAAAAGAAAATTGCTCAACTAGACAATTTCAAACTCTTAATTTTCAAGAGAGGATGAATTAGCTGAGCTTGTAGTAGTAGCTGTACTTTCGTTCGCAGGAGGTTCTTCAAGATCAAGATTCACTGTAAGCACATTTGATACAGGTACTTTCTTTGTCAAATCTGTGAAAGTTATGTTTGCCAGTATATTTTGAATTGACTTGTCAAGAAATGTTGTCCTAAGCACTTCAACACCACCGTCACCTTGTGCAGTAAACCCGCTTGGAAGAGAAGTGGTACGAATCAACGATCCATTTGCAGCATACACTTTCATTACCGCATTTATCATTTCATTTTGTATTGTTTCATCCTCGATCGTATACTCTACTCCTACTCTAACCTGGTTTGCATCAGTATTTGTTAGAGGTACAAAGCTCGAATTGCCCAGAGCAATTGATATTCTCTCGCTATTCTGTGCGAATGATTGTGTAACACCAGTTGGTAGTAAAAAACTAAAAAGTGACAAAGCCAAGACAAACAAAATGATAGATTTTAATGAATTAGACATTATTGTTGTTTAATCACTAATGATTATCGTCTCTAAATAAAAAATCTTTCTTATTGATAATTCGTTTAACTATCATAATTTGATTGCATGGAATAGGCATGATAATTTCACGTGAGATTCTCAGAAGCAAAAACTTCTACAACTTTATTCCACGCAGTAGCCAGATTTTCTGTATTATATCCTCCTCCTCCTAAACCAATAATTCTGCCACCAGATTTCTCATGGGCAATCCTGTGTAATACTTGAGCAGCATACTCATGTGATTTATCAGAATATTTCAAATGTGTTAATGGGTCTCCTGATAAACCATCAGCTCCGCATTGGAAAATGATAAGCTCGAATTTCATAGACTCGATAAAATCTTCGATTTTTGTAAAAGCTGATATAAAATCACGATCAGTAGCACCTGGAGAAAGGGGTAAATTTAGCTTGGTACCTTTAGCAGCTCCTGAACCTGTTTCTGATTCAAATCCAGTCCCTGGGTATAGAAATGAACCATCTTCATGAATATCCGCAATAATTAGATCAGGATCGTGTTCAAATTCGTAGAATACTCCGTCTCCATGATGTGCATCAATGTCAACATACAGAATTTTCTTTAAATCATACTTTCTTCTAGCGTACAATATTGCAATCCCTTGTCATTGAAGACACAAAAACCACCTGCTGCATTTCTTCTTGCATGATGTAGACCGCCAATTGGATTGAATGCATGAACAATTCCATTTGTTCTATTAACTACAGTATCCAAAGCCAAGATTGTAGACCCCACGACATACATAGATGCATCAAACACCCCCTTGAATGAAGGCGTATCTCCTGAGTCAAGATACCCCAAGCCAGTTATAGATGATTTTTTTACAAAATCGACATATTTCTTTTCATGAAATGAGGCTACTGTGTATTCATCCGCTAAAGTAGGTGGCAGTAGTTTCAAATTACCTGTCTGCATTGATTCAGAATGATTGAGTGTTGACCAAAACGCTTCAAGTCTTTTAGAATTCAACGGATGTTTCTCCCCAAAGGAATAAGCGGAAAGTTCATTGCCTACAATAACTGCAGATTTGCACATTCTTTACATCACCCAGACATACTATTAGTAGATTTTTAGAATATTAGTCCAGAATCATCATGGCGTATCTTCCAATGTATAATTAACCTATCTAATATATCTGAGTGATAATAGATGGGAATAATTATCTCAAAAATGTTTTATAGCATGATTCCATTAATATATTCTGATAAAAATGTGCTACGATTTTGAAATCCCAGAGAGGATAAAACAAAAAAGCAGAATTGTCTCCGAAAAAGAAGAGCAAGAGAAAGAGGTATTAGACCCTATAAAGGTGTCTAACTAAATATTTTTTCCTTGGTTCTTTTGCTTTAATGTTCAAGTCGTTCAATTAATGTTACTTCAAGAAAGATCTAATTAATATTTGAGTTGTCTATCTACTGTATGTAAGTTTGGTTAGAGTTATCAAAGTTTTTGATTAATTCATATTCATTTTCAAACCTATCGTAGCTTACAGAACCTAGTTGAGGAAAAATTTTCAATGGATCCTTTGCAATAGCCGTTACCATGTATTCTTGACCAAAGAATTTTTCACAAAGCTCTACACACATTTGCCTTACCTTGCGTTCTTCCAATATTCCAAAACTATGAAGATACTCATGCAAAAGTACAGTAAAAAGATAAGAGTTGTATTCTACATTCGATTTTGAGTATTCCTTTACCATGTCTAGCAAGATGCTGTTGATGGCAATGACATTTGACCCCAATACATGATAAGCGCCAACTCTTGTCGGCATTCTGTGAAGCATCAGGCTCAAACCGGCACGTTTCATTTCATATATGGAATTAACAGAGTACTTTACAAACTCGAACACTTCATTAAAATCCTTTAAATTTCTTAGTTTATCATTATTGCTAATTTTGTCTTCTGTTGTAATGATTTTTGTCACTTAATCTGATCCTATATTCTCGTTTTAGCCCTATAAATCATGACCTCTCCAATCCAGTATCCTCTTAATTGACATATGAGATCAAAGGAATTCAGTAAACTAATTAGGTAAAACATGCTATATCATAATACATAATTTATGGACACGAAATGGAAGGAAGATTCTGGTCTGAGGGCGAGAATGGGTTTGAGTTTCGTTATTTTGGGTATATTATATGTTGTATTCTTGAGCCTACTAAACTATCTTGGAGTGGGATACATCCCGCTTGCAATGATTGCGTCTGTAATGATTCTAGCGCAATGGTTTTTTTCCGACAAAATAGTTCTATGGAGCTCTGGCGCTAGAATAGTGTCAAGAGAGGAATATCCAAGACTACATGAAATTGTGGAAAGACTTTCCACCAATAATGGGCTCCCAAAACCGAAAGTAGCAATGGTCAATTCTAGGGTCCCTAATGCATTTGCGACAGGTAAGAGTCCTAAAAGCTCGCTGGTAGCAGTAACTACAGGTCTTTTAGATCTACTAGACGATGATGAGCTTGAAGCTGTATTAGGGCATGAATTAACTCATGTTAGGAGCAGAGATGTATTGGTTCTAACTCTGGCGAGTATATTTTCTACTGTAGCATGGTATCTCATGCAATTCGGTTTTTATGGTGGATTGCAAGCCAGAAATCGAAATTCTGCCGGCTCTGGAGTAATTGTTTTGGTAGTTGCAATCGTAACTTGGATAGTGAGTTTCCTGATGATTAGGGCTATTTCAAGATACAGAGAATACTCTGCAGATAGAGGTGGGGCTATTATGACTGGCAAACCTGATAAATTGGCAACTGCTCTTCTCAAAATAAGCGGTAAAATCAAAGTTATTCCGCCCAATGAGTTGAAAAATGTTCAAAAATTGAATGCATTCTTTATAGTTCCTGCTCTCTCTGGTGATTCTATTGCTAATCTATTTTCCACACATCCGCCAGTGGAAAAGCGAGTTCAAAAATTAAAGGAAATGAAGAGTGGGATTGAATAGGAAAATAAAATAAGTCGATGAAACCGGAATTGGTCTCATCGCTAAACTAATTGGTCTAATTATTTTGTGCTAGGTAGGTCCAACTGGAATTTGTTGATTCATTACATGTACTGTGACGATATCATCATCTTCTCTGTCAACCGTATCGCGAACTTTGAGTTTGAACTCATATGTAACTTCCCCTGATGGTACGTCTGGAGCCATAAACGATGCCTGCTTTTCATCATTGTTGTTTATCTCAAATGGTTGATTATTTACCTTGGCGCCATTTACTCGGACCAATTCCCATTCATAATCAACAAATTTTTTAAAAGCACCTTTGCTACCGGAACCATCTAGTGTAACTTCTTGATTCTCTAATGTTTTGAAATCATTTCCTGCGTCAGCTCTTAATCGCGGATACTTCCCAGCTTCTGCCGTACTCCATGTTAAAAGTTGCGTTGCTGAAAATACAATTGCAAAAATCAGCAAAACAGGTACGTATTTGTTCATCCTCATAAAATTCTCTACCTCCTATAAATAATCTTTTCGGTGAAGAAATGCTTCAATTTTGTGTATTCTATTTGACTAATAACTCATTCTCTCTGAACCTGGAGCCTTAATATAAATATAAAAAGGAATTGCTTTATTCGATACTTAATTTAAGAACAAGAATTAGATCCTAAGCACATTTGTAAGGTGCAATGTGTGGTCAGCTTAACGCGAGCGAATATTAGATATTCATTATTGAATGGAGAATTATGTATGATTATTTGATATTTTCTATTATATCTTAGGCATTATTGAAAATCATGCAATGGTTTGTCCTTATGCAGCTCTATTTTCTTGTTGACTTCTACCTTGTGTTTTGTTAAAATATGTTCATTCGCACAACTGTCATGCATTACACCAATTTCGCAGAATTCACAGGATGTGACAAAATCTTTGTCCTTTAAAACTTTCTCACATGATTTACAGAGCTTTGTTTCTATGTCATGAATTGAGAGGGGTTTTAGCCAGGAATCACGCCAAAGAACACTCACCATTAACAAAGAACTTTGACTTATCTTATTTATTTTAGATTGTAACTAGGAACCTAATTTTTGTTGTGATACTATTCCTGTCCTTTTCTGGGAAAAGTTAGATTATTTTAGTTTTTTACGCTGATATTTTATCAACCAATTAATCATTTTATGTTGTATGAATACTAGAGTCATCAATAATGCTTCAGCCGGGAATGGTTCTCCCTTGGCATTTATGGCGTTACTATATTTATAGCAGTCATTTAACATTTGTAAAAATAATCCTCTGTCTGTCGAACATAACATATCAGCAAAACCTTTCCATGATTCGATTTCTCGTATTAGAATGTCGTCATCTGGAAATAAGCTCATGATACCATACTTTTAAGTTAGATCAATTTTTGCAATTTTTATATCCGTTTTATAGAATTGAAACAATTTTTTGTAATTATGAAATATTATGGACATTAAAATAGCTTGTATTCTCATAGGTCTGACAGATTGATAAGATGCAGTATTATACAGACGTGCAAGTAAGAATATTTCATCAAAAATTTTCTTGTCTTCCTTGTCAAGTGAAGAGCGAAATTGTTTCCATTTTCGCTCTTCAATTATACTTGAGATTCTAAATGATGGAATTGTTCTACCCATAATATCATCTACTTGTTAGAAACTATCAGCAAGTCACTTTTGGATATAACATATTTTCTGTTAATGGTAACACAATTAGTAACATGCTTGGATTCGTTTATTTTCACGGTAATTCGCTCACTCGATTTGCTTTGAATAATTTCTATACTTTTATTAAACAAAGGAAGTAATGTTTTGTAATATAAATCTGAAATAGAAAGAAGTTTATTTAATAGTATTGAAGTTATAAACAAGACATTATTTTTACGTGATAATTTAAATATTGCATCCATGATTTCTTTTATTAATAATTTAGCTTCCTTGATACCTATTTGATCTTGATTAAACATATCAAACAAATCTGGAATCAATATTAATTTAGCATTGAATTTGTGAATCATCCTTGGTAAATTATAGACTATTAGATGAACAAGCTGATATAACGTAAAAACTCTTGTTACCACTACTCTTCGTAAAACTTGTGCGGTATCTAATCCATACTGTCTTGCAAACTCTACATATTGATATACATCTATACTATTGCCCGCATCTATCACTAACACATTTGAATTACGAGATTCATTAGGTATAAAACCACAACATCTTCTAGGAAGTAAGCAACATACTCCAATTCTTGTTAAAAGTATATTCGTGAGTTCTGAAATTCCAACAACACACACAATATCGTTAACTTCAAGTTCTATTGAAGATTTTAATCCTCTAATTTCAAGTTTAATATTATTGAGGTATTCATAAGCATTTTGGAATCGGGGCTTGTAATTATTTTGATTAAATACGGTAAGATGAGACATAAGTTTTTTCTGCAATCTGGAATATTTAATAAAGGAAGCTCCTGTGAGATGGGGAGGGGGGATTTGATAAAATAGAAATACAATCCAATGACATCAAAAAACCTCGAGTAGAGAAACGATAATAATGATTCCGATTTGCAATTATTCCAAAAACTACAAAACAATCATATGAACGGTTAGAATTTCCCTATCGCAATACATTAGATTCTTGACAATTTTGACTAAGATGTCAATCGATACGATACAATGTACAGATAAATAACAAGAAAGATATACTAACATAATATGAAATCGCCTTCATATCCGGTATTGATAGTTACATTACTCACAATAGTATCATCAATGATTACTCCGGGAAGTGGCACAGAAACTGAACAAATCCAAAAAGATTCTGAAAAATTGAACTTTAGTAAACCAAACAATCTCACTCAAAATGACGATGATTCTGTATATCCACAAATAAGCTCCTCCTCAGATAACATATACATAGTTTGGCAGGAATCTGTAGGAAGCTATGGAACTACCAATTATGATATATTCTTTAAAAAGAGTAACGATGACGGCAACAGTTTTGGCTCACCGATAAACCTAAGTGATAACGTAGGATTCTCAGAACATCCACAAATAACAAGTATTGGAAATCATATCTACGTAGTATGGGTAGACGACTCGTCAGGCCAAAGAGAGATAATGTTCTCTAAAAGCTTAGACAATGGGGAGACTTTTTCTAACAGTATTGTGGTAAGCGAGAATTCATTGGGTCCATATCATGCTGAACTAGCAACAGAAGGACAAAATGTCTACATAGTTTGGAATAGCTTCGGAACGGAAACAAGTAATATCATATTATTAGCAAAGAGTAATGATGAAGGCAAAACTTTTGGAGAACTAATAGAAATAGGAGAAGGTGACACGGAAACATATCCCAAAATAGCTGCAAATGCTAATGAGTATTATATAACCTGGGATAGAAGGGACCATAAAGATACGGAAATCTTGTTAAGTAAAGGTCATAAAGATTACAACAACATACAAAATGTCACTCAAATTGAGAAACTAAATAATGAAGACGTAGATGGTGGAGAATCTCAGATAGCTGCAGATGCGAATCATGTATTAGTAACTTGGACTAGCAATGTACCTATTGACAAAAAGTACGTTTATGTTAGCAGTAGTATGAACAATGGTAACGAATTTGGAGATAATATTCCAATATCCTCTACCAATTCATCAAATGTTGAGAATGTTCTCATTGATAATAATTCATATATTGTCTGGCAAGATAATATAGATGGCAATCATGATATCTTCTATACCAAAGGTAATACGAACGGAATTAACATCGATAAACCCATAAATGTTAGCAACAACATCGGTATCTCAGAATGTCCATCTATTGCAGTATCAACAAGTGCCATCCATATGATATGGGAAGATGATACAACTGGTAATCATGAAGTATTGTATAAAAGATTAGGTAAGATGGCTTAAACTTACATGTACCATATATTAGTAACGAATAAATCTATATTTTTATCTATCTCTTCCTGCGCCGAATAGACTTAGAATACTGGTTACCATCATACTAACTGTATATGAAGATTGATATTCTTGTAAATATGGAATGAAATGTGCAGTGAGTAAAGTTCCTAAAGCTACTAGAGCTCCATATTCAGTTACCTTCTTTAATATAGTGTGATCCTTGTTAAATGGAGCAAGCATCATACCCAATAGCCATACACCAAACAGCCAAATCATTACTTTTGATGCAATAATAGAAGGCGCGGAGAAGGACGCCCCAAAATACATTGCAGTTACTATAAAGTCCCCCATCATGAGATTTGGAAATATTGAATCAAAGGATTTGAGCTTTAAAACATAATATCCAAAAAGAGTCCCAATAATAGCAACTGCAGCTATGCTACCACCTACATATGGGACATTTTCGAGGCAGTGGAAAAATAAGACATTTGGATTAATACTTCCACAAAATACATAACTAGAAGCTATTGCCATCAGAAATGTTTTGACTATTACACTAGCCAGGAGAAGTAGAGCCTTATGAGATCGTTCCAATCTATTCAAAAAAGAGAGTTCCCCGGAATATTCCCATACTTAACTCTAATAATTCTACAAATTAAACCTTTATTTCGACATAATGCGAATATTCAGCTGTCCTTACCATCCATAGGAATCAAACAAATAACTATTCAAAAGAATGGTTAACAACCTATCAGGGATGGTATATCGAACCTCTACTTGGTAAGAGATATTCAAAGTTCAACTTTTCATTAATTAGGGGGAAACTGAAGCCACGCCGCCAGATAGATTTTCATTCAAGTTTCTTTCTGTTATGTAATCAATCATAAAGTCATCTTTATCCTTACAATATTCCATGAGGTTGTAATGCTGATCACATTCTATCTTCATAGCTAGTACTTCATTATCACATATTTCCAACATTGACTTAGAAATATCAGTTTCTGATTGTCTACCTGACAGGAACAAATTCATACCGCACCCAGCACTGATAAGGTCGGTCATATTCTCTATTTGCATGAGTTTTGATTCAAAATTTGGTGCATTTTTTAGGACTTTATAAATTTGTTTGACTTCCTCTTCAGTATCAAATTCAGGGTAGTTTTGATGAAATGCATATATGCTGTGTATAGAGGAGTTCGTCCCCACCATCGTACAACTAACAACTACAAGCACAATGGATTGGATAACAAATTTCATTGCTGTTTTAAATGCATCTCTTTTTTCATTTATGTTTCTATTAAATAGGATTCTTCTATATTAATTCTTGCTTTACATTAGCATACGGAATTATATTACATAAACAGAAAACAAATTGATACGTATATACAGTAAAAATCACATTTTCTTTTCAAGGTAGCAGATGTTGTGCTATAGTTTTTGGCATATATCATTGCAGATGTGAAAAGGTAAAATCAAATCACAACAACGATTTTTCAAATTCAAATAGCTAATTTTTTTTTGAAATAGAATCATTACAGTAATTGGAATTAAGTAGAACGTACGAGAAATTTTAACAACAATACAAATAGTAACGATAATCTTACTAAAAAATAGTAATTTATTAAATTTCTTTCTCTTCATCGAAAAACAATCTTATGAAATCTACATATCCTATCAGCGTCAGCAATAAATATTATCTCAAGAATTTAGGTATGCAATTAACTGCCCTCTAGCATATCCTCTACCTATCTTTATGATCTTGATTCTCACTCTGTCGTCAGGTTTAGTCCCTCTTACGAAGGTAATCAACCCTCTTATCCTTGTAACACCAGAATCACCATTTATACTCATGTCTAGGATATTTACATCATATTCTTCTCCAATTCTTACCGGATATTGAAATGATGAGTCATGCATTGATCCTTTTTTAGAGACATATCTATCCTGATCTTGAATCTTCTTACGTTCATCGCCTAATGATCCACCCACGGTACTCAAACTTACATAGATCTACATGTTCAACTATTTCAATATTAATAATATGATGTTTTCAGGAGATATATTGAAAAGAATTAGTTTAAAGAATTAATGTGCGAAAATACCAAATCGTTAACATCTATAAATCATTAATTAAAGTTCATCCATTGTAAATTTGTTATAACACATATTACACCTGAATTTCTCATTCCCAGGGTTACTTGATAGTACTTCAAGCTGACTCTTTGTCCTACATTTTGGACATTTGCCATAAACAGTTTTTCGTGGAATGAAAATAATAGTATTACAATGAATATAAATATTCTACTGTTTCATATCGCACTATCGCTTACCACCACTTTAACGATCAATGCTGGAAAATGAATTTGAATGTGATAATGCACAAAGAACCTAGAAGGTTACTCTCTGTTCAAACGATCATGCACAAATGATTTGGCGCCGCATTTTTCTACCTAATGGAGTAGTCGGGTTTTATTAAGTCTGCAATATCTACCCAACATCTAGCAATCTCATCCATCGTGTATATTATATTTATGATCTTTAAAGCAGATTCGTAATTTCCTTCGAGTTTTATATAATCATTCTTTATGAATGTAGATATTGCATCAAACTTGTTGAAGAGAGTTACTACATGAGAAGACTTTTCTGTATCCTTAGCGATGAAACCGGATATAGATTTTTCCTGCATATCCAAAATCAAGTAATTTGCCTCGATGATTTTCTCATATTTTATTTCGTCAAGAAAACCTGACAATTGTGAAGATAATCTAGAAATTAGATCTCCTGCATTTTCTAGATGATTTGCTGCAATTCTATAGTCCAATATGTCGATATTACTAAGATCTAGACTGGAAGCAAGTCTACGATCCATCATGGCAGTTCTAATGAGACGTACTATCAAGAAGTATTGTCTGTTTACTTCATCATCTCTTCCTCTCACAAGCAGATCTATTTCGCTGTCCCTTGTCTTCATGGCATTGACTATATCCTTATGCGTACCGCTGACAATGGAACTCATTTGCTTTAATATTTTAGAAACGTTCAATGAGTGTGCATCGAGGAGAAATTGAATGGTCATATTCAGGCCATCTTCATCAACAATTTCCAGGCCAATCAAATTTCTCATTGCTTTTTTTATAATTTCGCGATTTTCAAAGTCGATGGGGGTTCTTCCCACAATCTTAATTATGTCATAACCTAGCAAATACGCTCCATAAATTTGGTTAATCAATTTGTCATGTGAAAGATCAAGTAGATGAATAGTTATTTCCTTGGCCTGACTATTTCTATCACCCGCCGGAAATATAGTGATAGAATTGTCGTCATTATTTTCAATAGATAGAACATCTCCTTTTTTAAGACCTAATGACTTGATCCATTCGGCAGGTAATGACATGAGAACGCTACTACCTATTTTTTGTAGGCGCCTTTCATTCTGAAACATAATGTATTTAAATACATATAAATTAATTAAACATTATTCTTATATTTTTCAAAATATTATATTATCATCTACATGACCTTAGAATTAGCTCCATCCATTTCTATCGCAAAGGCATTCAGCCCAGGTCACATTACGGGCTTTTATAGCGAGATAAAAGATGAATCAATTCTGAAACGTGGCTCTCTTGGCGCCGGAATTTCTATTAGCAAGGGGGTTACGAGTGAGGTGGAACTCTATCGTCATGATAAGAATAATTTCAAAATTAGTATCAACGGCGTGATATCCAAAGACGCAATAGTTTCAAAATATGTGATAAACGAGTTTCTGAAAAGATCTAGAAAGAAATATTTTGTAAAAGTAAATCATCATGTTGAAGTACCGATAGGTTATGGCATGGGGACAAGTGGATCAGCAGCCTTGAGTCTGTCATATGCACTCAATAACGCTCTATCTTTGGGCCTTTCTGACATTGAATCAGCTCAGATTGCTCATGAAGCGGAAATACATTGCAAGACTGGATTGGGAACAGTACTGTCAGAGTACTATGGAGGGTTATGTTTTAGATTAAAGGGCGGTGCTCCAGGAATTGGAAAAACAAGTGTTCTAAAAATAAATAATTCCAAGGTTGCGATTTTCTGTTTTTCCCCTATTTTTACCCGATATTTTATCGAAAGTATAAGAAGAATTTCAAATCATAAATGTATGAATATGATGATGAAGATTCTGAAAACAAGAGAAATTGTAGATTTCCTAGATCTTTCTTTTGATTTTTCACAATCTTTGAAATTTGTAGATAAGAGCTGTAGTCGCTTGATGGACCTATTAGCGCAGAATGGCTTTCACAGCAGCGCTGCTCTGTTCGGGCAAACCGTTTTTACAATCGTAAAAGAAAATGAGTTAGAAACAATTAGAAAGATTTCAAAAAAATTTCCAGCTAGGTTATTTATTTCTAATATTGAAAATGAAGGTGCTAGATTAATTACAAAGCATGATATATAAAATACCGCCAGGACATCCAAGAGCAAAATCACTCATCATAAGAGAAAAATTAGTTGAGGGATTTAGGAATGGGATTGTTGTTCTGGAAGGATTGATTGCTCATGGTAGAGGTGAGGCGTTTGATTATTTATTGGGCGAAAAGACTACAAAATATGCATACAAGGCTGAGAAAGTGGCCGTTTGTTTATTACTACTGTCGAATAACTCAATTATTTCTGTAAATGGTAACACAGCTGCGTTATGCGCAAGCAAGTTAGTCAATTTGAGTAATATTACTAAATCCAGGATTGAGGTAAATCTATTTCACAAGAGTACGGTCAGATCCAAAGCAATTGCAAGGATACTAAAAAAAGAAAACGCACAAGAGGTATTAGGATTGAACACCAAATCAAGATCTACCGTCAAAGGTATTTCAAGTAATCGCAAATATGTAGATAAGAATGGAATAATGAGTTCTGATACTGTTTTTGTTGCACTCGAAGATGGAGATAGAACCGAAAGTTTAGCGAAAATGGGCAAGAAAGTTATTTCTATCGATCTCAACCCGTTATCACGTACGGCAATAGCATCAAATGTGACTATAGTCGATAATATTGTACGTGCAATACCAAATATGATAAGCATCTCAAAAGAATTAGAAAATAGAGATAGATCCTACTTGTTGCAACAAATTAAGAATTTTGATAACATACAAAATATGCACGAATCGTTAAGAATGATAAGGAGAGGAGTTTGAATTGCCACTTCAAAAGAAATCAAAGATTACAATTTCTGATATTCTGAATAAGAAAAAAAATAAAGAGAAAATAACAATGTTGACTTCGTATGATTATTCCATATCTCGTATCTGCAATGAAACTGATTTGGACATGGTTTTGATAGGTGATAGTGCGGCAACTGTGATGATGGGATATGATTCAACAAGAAAAATAGGGATGGCCGAAATGGTTACATTTTGCAAAGGGGTAGTAAATGCAATAACAAGACAAGTTATAGTTGCTGATATGCCGTTTGGTTCATATCAAACTGGAAAGTCCATTTCCGTAAAAAACGCATTAAAATTCTTAAGATGTGGTTGCGATGCCGTCAAGCTAGAAGGCGGATTGGAGGTTGTCGATATTATCAAAAATATGACTGACTTGGGAATACCCGTAATGGGGCATATAGGTTTGAAACCCCAGACTACTCCGCTGCATTATGGATATGTTTCACAGGGGAAGACGGCAGAGGGCGCAATTAGACTATTAAACGAGGCCAGGGCTCTCGAAGAAGCGGGAGTTTTTAGTATTGTTCTTGAAAAAGTGACCAGCGAGGTAGCATCAGTGATTGCTGAAAACACAAATGTACCTATTATTGGGATAGGTTGTGGGCCTCATGTAGATGGCCAAGTACTTGTAATTCATGATATGCTAGGTCTGTACACAGATTTTGAACCCAAGTTTGTGAAAAGATATCTCGATTTATCAAAACAAATATTTGATGCGATAAAGGAATATGAAACGGAAGTTAAATGTGGCAAGTTCCCACAGGAAGAACATATGTATCATATGACGGAAGAAGAATTTGCAAAATTGGAAAAAATGCTAAAAAGGGTTTGATATGAATAATTCAAACGAGAATTCCCAAAGTAAAAAACACATATCAAAGGAAATTATTGGTATGCAAAGCAATGTTCTAAATGGAAAGAAAATTGTACTGTGTATTACAGCTAGTGTAGCTGCCTACAAAGCAATAGACTTAAGCAGGACGTTGATGCGCAATGGCGCCGAAGTATTTCCAGTTATGTCAAAGTCAATGAACTCCAAGTTACTAACCGAGGAAATGATGAATTGGGCTACTGGAAACAAAACTGTAACTGAACTAACATCAGACTTGGAACATATTGCTCTTGCCAATTACGGTAAATCCGATATTGTAATTGTCTATCCTTGTACAGCCAACACTTTGGGAAAATTTGCGAACGGGATTGAAGATAATACAGTAACAACTGTATTGAGTGTAGCTTTTGGATCAGGAATACCTATTGTAATTGCCCCAGCAATGCATGAGGCAATGTATGAAAATGTCATTATCATGGAAAATATTAAGAAACTAAAGACATTAGGTATATCAATATTAGAGCCCTCAATTACAGAGGATAAAGCAAAAGTAATTTCCGCTGATAAGGTAATACAATTTGTAATCACTAAAATTGCAGGACCGAAGGCAAGAATAAAGTCAAAAATAAATGCCCTAGTAACGGCGGGCTCGACTGTTGAATATATTGATTCAGTCAGAATTTTGACCAACTTGAGTTCTGGAAAAATGGGACTGAATATTGCACAGCAATGTCTGGATAGAGGATTTAACGTAACTTTTGTTTATGGAAATGGATCCTTGAACATCCCAGATGATCCTCGAATGAAAATAATAAAGATAAAGACTACTGAGGAAATGCTGAAAACCATGAAAGATCAAATTTTGAATGAAAAACAAAACGTTGTTTTTCATACTGCTGCAGTCGCAGATTTTTCAATATCACACAGTAACAAGAAAATACCTAATAAATTAGATACTCGAAATGGGACTAAAACTATTAAGCTTATTCCAACTGCAAAAATTGTAGACAAAATAAAGCAATATGACAAGAATATTTTTCTGGTAGCATTCAAGGCTGAATATGGAATTTCAAAAAAGCTGCTAATAAAACGGGCAATTAATAAGCTTAATGAGTGTAAGAGTAATCTAATAGTAGCCAATGATGTCTCAAAAAAAGGATGTGATTTTGGATCCGATACAAATGAGGTTTATGTAATAGATAAGGAAGGAAAAACAATTCATATTCCACTTAAACCCAAGAAGGAAATTGCGAGTGAATTAGTAGAGATTGTTTGCAAAAAACTAAATCTTCATTGATTGATTAGTTTGATTACAAAATTAGTAACTCTTTGGAAAATTTCGTAAGAATTAGATTAGTATTGGTATTTTCATTAACTAGGATTGTGTCTTCAATCCTGACGCCAAACTTCGAATCAATGTATATTCCTGGTTCAACAGTTACAACCATGCCTTTTGATAATTTCTTTAATTCATTTGGACGTATCCATGGCTGTTCATGTACTTCCAAGCCAACTCCATGTCCGGTAGAATGTATAAAATTATCCCCGTAACCGTATTTTGAAATGAGGTCGCGACAGGCAGAGTCTACTTTTCTACATTCAACCCCCTGCTCTACACATTCCAATCCCTGCTGTTGTGATTTCTTCACAAGGTCGTACACTTGACTCATTTCATTACTAACATTGCCTAGCGCAAAAGTACGGGTTGCATCGGAAATATATCCATCATACCTTATAGTTAAGTCAACAACTATGAAATCTCCCTCAACAAATTCTCTCTTCGAAGTTTCGAAATGAGGTAAAGCACTATTAGCACCACTAGCAACTATGAAGGGATTCAAAGTAAAGGGATAACACGTTGAGGTTCCTTCACGTTTCATAGCTTCATATAGTAACTTTGCCTGAAGTTGTTTTTCCGTTATGCCTTTCTTTATTTCCTCACTACATACTTGGTAAAGTTTGTCAATAATGTCCGATGCTCTCTTGATTTTCTCAATTTCAAAATCATCTTTGATAATTCTTGCGTCACGAAATGGATCTTCATTTATGACAAAGTTATTGTTATCTGTATGTGGTAAAATAGATTGAATTGTTTCATAATCATTGCAATCGGAATAGAATTTGAATTTTTGTAGGTTTGGTATTACAGATTTTAAGAGTCCAGATCCACGTTCAGCAATTATGATTTCAGAATTTTTAGATTCATTCGCAGCCCTGGAGCTTTCTAGTTTTGGAACAAATAATTTAATCCTATCTTGGGTGCACAAGGCTATTGATTCACCCCAAAAACCTGTTAGATAGAAAATATTTTCTGGCCTGAATACCATTAATGCGTTAGCTTCATCACTTAAACTATCAATGATATTTCTTGCACGTTCTTTAAGCATGATTTAATGCAAACTATAATCTTAGTATATATGTTTTAACAAAATGGCAATTTAATGGATGCCTGTGTGTGAGACAAGGGCGTCAACTTGTATTCAATCTAACAAATTTCCTCGCTCAAGTATCCATGCATTACTTTCTGTCATCTTATGAAAAGTAATAATCAGTTATAAGAAAAGTTACTCAGTTATGACGAGTTTTTAAATAAATTTTCCACGAAATTGGCTATCATCCGACTTGCACGGATGATGTGGTTGGTGCCTTTTTTTCTTTCATCGGCACCAATCAATTTATTACAACAATGTAATTGCAGAATGCCGAACCCGGAAACTCTTATCAATATCAATTATGATAACGTGTTAGTCTATACTATTTCAAAAGTATAAACAACTGAATAACATTCGGATCTAGAACTTGTAATATCCTATCTTGTGTATTATTAAATCGAGGACATTAAGCAATTCCAATTAAAATATTTATGACTCGTTCCAAATTTTTACGTAATTATAAATATTGGCTATATTCTTTTGATGGATGTAATTGGAATATCTCGTAATGCTTCCGGGTCCAACAAATGTTCCTAATAGAGTTATTAACGCAATGTTAACTCCTATGATAAACCATAGAAGCGAGGATTTTAGAAAATTATACAAAGACATTGTAAATAAGACACAGACAGTATTTGAGACGGAAAATGATATCGTAGTTCTCACAACTTCTGGCACCGGAGCTGTCGAAACTTCAGTTTTAAATCTAATTAAAAAAGGTGATGCCGTAATTATCCCTGTAAACGGAGAATTTAGTACTAGACTAGCGGATCTAATAGATAACTATGGAGGAAAAACCATTAGAATAAACTCGCCTTATGGACAGAACCCGCCGATAGAAAAAATAGAAGAGGCATTTGAAAAAAATTCCAATATTAAAGCTCTCTATGTGGTTTATAACGAGACATCTACAGGTACAACTTTAAGAAATTTATCCAAACTCGGCGATTTATGTAAGGCCCATGGGGCTTTTTTTGTAGTGGATGCAGTCTCAATTCTTGGTGGAGATGAATTGCCTGTGGACAAATGGAATGTAGATGTATGCTTCACAGCAACTCAGAAAGCTCTAGCAGCACCTCCAGGAATTGCTCCGATATCTATTAGTAAGGAAGCAAAAAAATACATGATTGAAAATCCTCCCCCAAGTCAATATTTGAATTTGAAAAGATACTTCAAGTATTACAACGAAAGTTTTGAAACACCATTCACACCTGCTGTAAGTCTTTTCTATGCATATCAAGAGGCATTAAATATCATTATCGAGGAAGGAATGCAAAATAGAATCAATCGACATAAAAAATGTGCCAACGCCTTCTACTCTGGATTGGAAGCCTTAGGCTTTACACCATTTGCCAATGCTGATTCTAGAAGCAATGTCGTAATAGCCGTAAATTATCTGCCTGGTATTGATGACAAGAAGTTTCGTGAATTAATTTCAACCAAATTTAAAGTTCTAATAGCAGGTGGATTTGGAGAACTTAAGGGAAAGGTTTTTAGAGTAGGGTGCATGGGCGAAGTAAGTAGTTACCATGTTATGAGAACTCTTTCTGCTATATCATCTTCAATGTCAATACTGGGCGTGCAGCCAATAAAAGATGGATTGTCAGTAGCCAATAATATTCTGAATTAATAGGCTCAAGTTGTTAAGCTTAATATTAAGGTAAACCGACAGCAAATTTCGTGACAATGGAAAAAGGATCACTCATTCTTATTGACTATACTGCTAAAGTAAAGGATTCAGATGAAATTTTTGAGACTACCATAGAAGAAAACGCGAAGAAATCCAATGTATATGATCCTGACATTAAATACGAACCTCGACTTGTTTCGATAGGAGAAGGATGGGTGTTAAAAGGACTTGATGAAATTCTAACAACTGCAAAAATTGGTGATAAATTGAATGTTGATATTCCTCCCGAAAAGGCATTTGGGATGAGGGATCAAAATAAGGTTAGAATGATACCGCAGAGAAAATTTGGCGATAAGGCTGATGAAATAAAGGCTGGAGACGTGGTTGATATAGATGATAGGAGAGGATTTGTAAGGTTTATCGGTTCTGGCCGTGTTCAGGTTGACTTTAATCATAGATTGGCTGGAAAAACACTGAATTACGAAGTCGACGTCCTAAAAGTCCTAAAAACTGACGAAGAGAAAGCATCATCACTTGTCAAAAGGAGGTTCTTTGTGGAAGGAGACAAGATTGTAATTTCTCTTGTCAAACCAGAACTCGCAATTACTTTGCCCGAGGAGGCCTTTTTGATTGATGGGCTTCAGATTATAAAAAAGGCGGTATCTGCTGATTTGTTCAAGTTCATTCCAACCATTGAGAGTGTAAAATTCCTGGAAATTTACAACAAATCTAAGCCAACATCAAAAGCAAAGGAAGAACCAAAAGCAAAGGAAGAACCAAAAGCAAAGGAAGAACCAAAAGCAAAGGAAGAACCAAAAGCAAAGGAAGAACCAAAAGCAA
>Ga0209974_10000025_pt1 | contig 34376 bp, 34 predicted proteins | sample InoplaM3SPM_FD_187592 | JGI IMG/M metagenome (GOLD analysis project Ga0209974, IMG submission 187592) | Arabidopsis thaliana rhizosphere microbial communities from the Joint Genome Institute, USA, that affect carbon cycling - Inoculated... | ecosystem: Host-associated > Plants > Roots >...
GGAGACGTCGTCAATCCCAGGCGCTTGTGTTCCTCGCGCCGCGACGGATGCTCCGGAGAAGCAGGCTTATATCCAGTTGGTCTGTGGTGCCATCACGGCACAGCCTGGAGGATCCGGCTAGCACGATCGACGAGAAACCCGCCCTCCTATCGGCGGGCCTGACGGGCCAGGTGGAGTCGCGTCGTCCATGTCCACCCTCCTCTCTTGTGAAGTCACCGAGAAACCTGGATGACAGCCGCGCGGTCTGCCCAATCTCCCCAAATCTCCGGTGACTCAATTAAGCCGCATATCTGTCCTACGCTCATTAGACAACCGTGTCAATGGGACCAACAACTGACAGTGCCTCGCACAACACGTGCCAGCATCGTATCGCTGAACAGCACCTCGTTAGCTTTTTAAACGATCTTGAGCTTGGAAAAATCTACACCAGAAGGAGGTGGTGGAGTCTTGAGCTTCATGGCTTCCAAGGCATCGGCGATTCGATCGGCCACCACGAGGTTTCGATACCATTTACGATTGGAGGGCACAATGTACCAGGGCGCCTCTTCGGTGCTCGTTGCAGACAGCACGTCTTCAAATGCTTGCATGTAGTCAGCCCAGCGTTCGCGTTCCTCGAGGTCGCCAGAATTCCATTTCCATCGCTTTTCGGGGTCATGGATGCGCTCCTCCAACCGTTTCTTCTGCTCGCCTTTCGAAATATGGAGGAAGAACTTCAAGATCGCAGTGCCGTTCTCTGTCAGCATATTCTCAAATTCTCTGATTCGATCGTATCGGCGCTTCACGACCGTCTTGGACACCCAGCCATGCACGCGAGTAATGAGCACATCTTCGTAATGGGACCGGTTGAAAATACCAATGAACCCCCTTGGAGGCACTTCGCGATGGACTCGCCAGAGGAAGTCCCGGGCCAATTCTTCCGTTGAGGGAGTCTTGAAGGCGACAATCTTACAACCCTGCGGATTGACGCCGGACATCACCTGCTTGATGGTGCTGTCTTTCCCGCTCGTGTCCATACCCTGGAGGACGATCAGGAGCGCCCGGCTATTATTGGCATACAATCGTTCCTGAAGTCGTCGCAGGCGAGCGATATGCTTCTCCGTTTCAGCCTTAGCGGCCGCTTTGCCCTGGTCATTTTTCTTGTAGTCGCCTGTGTCATCTGGATCATGTGCTTTCAACGACAATCGACTGGCTGGTTTCACACGATACTGTTTCATGGTCTTCGTCAGGAAGTGGCATGCCGCGAGGTCGATTGAGCCTCGCGCTGTCTACGGCTGCTTTGGCACGTCCTGTGCGCAACGAAAGCCGACATTTGGGTCGTGTTCGGTGGGATCACCCTTGGTACGGAAGGACGAGCGTAGGCGGTACGCGCCGTTAATATATGACCCACCTCGCTGAACTTTGGCTGACCCCTCTGCAGGCCCTCGAGGATTAATGGCTGGATTCTTGCTGTAAAATTGCTCGTCGTACCAATCGGTCGTCCATTCATACAGGTTCCCAGCCAGGTCGTGCACGCCGTAAGGGCTTTTACCTTTGTCACGATTGCCGATGGCCGAGACCGTATCGGAACCCTCCTTCAAACCAAAGACCGCATGGGCCAGGGTAGGAGGGTCATTCCCCCAGGGATAGACTCGTGCGTCCGGGCCACGGGCCGCTTTCTCCCATTCAGCTTCAGTGGGAAGGCGCTTGCCCGCCCACAGACAATACCCCATGGCTTCCATCCAATTCACCCAGCGAACCGGCTGATCTTGACGCAGCACAGGAGTCTCCTTGTCGGCAAATCCCCAGGGAGGCTCACTTTGTATGGCTTCAACAAACTTAGCGAATCGCCCATTGGTCACTTCAAACTTATCGAGATAAAAGCTGTCGAGGAACACTTTATGAACCGGCTCCTCATCGTCGTCCCCTTTATCACTTCCCATGGTGAACTCACCGACTGGAATGAGCACCATAGGCGCGCCGTCCTTTCCCACAATTTCCGGGAGCGGCTGCACGATGACAGGAGCTTTCTGTGGAGAGACTCCATTTGACGCAGAAGCGGATTTGGCCGTCGGCTTCGTAGGCACTGGCGCAGAAGATGGAGCAGGGTCCTTGCCAGAACCTTCCATGAGGGACTTACCGGGCGGTGGTTTTAACTCACTTTCCTGAGTATGTGGTTTGGGCGGGACTGGAGCGGGAGTCGGAGGTACGGGATTTTGGGCTTCCGGCTTAGGCGTGAGTGGCTCAGTGGCCACCGCGATCGACACGACGGCCAACACGTGTATGAACAGGGTGACGAAGCAAATCGTTCTCGGCCATGCCATAGGTGAGGATCCTGCAAGTATCTTCCAGAGCACCCATTAGGGTACTCAAAGAATGACTATAAATCCAGACCACATCCCAGCCTGTAAGGTGTGTGTCATTCAAAAGAAAAACAAATCCACTTCCCTGGGCACCCTCCTTCTGAGGTATTGCTGAAGATTGTATTTGCGGACCAGCATAATACCTTAGACTTTCAAACTTATTAGGCGCCTGGCCACTGGAGAACAATGGTGAGGAACGCAGGGCTCGCTGGGATCGCGCTGGCGGTGCTTTACCTTTTCGCTTTGCCACTACTATCGCCAGGGAACCAAACAAATCTTCACCTTGCAGTCGCTGCAGACCCCAATTCTATCGAGTCCCCAAAGAAGGAATCGAACAAGAAAATACAACCAGGCCAACGTATGGACGGTGCGAGGTTAGAGAACGAGGACCTGACAAACTCGATGCTTGCGGGTGTGCGTCTGAAAAAGGCCAAGCTGAAGGGAGCCAATTTCGATACAGCGATGCTAGCAGGCGCTGACCTGCGCGATGCTGATCTCGAGTATGCAAACTTCAAAAGGGCGATGTTGTTGGGCGCTAATTTAAGCGGAGCGAGTTTAGTCAATGCCAACTTTGAAGAGGCGAATCTATTGGGGGCTTCCTTAGAAAGAGCGCGAATTGAGGGCGCAAGCTTCAAGAACGCATTCGTCAATCAAGATCAGATCAACGAGGCGTGCGGCAAACCTCGAGCTCTCCCTCAGGGGTTAAAAGCCCCTAAGCCCTGTTAATGGATTCACCTAGCAAAGCTATGCAGGCGTTGTCCTCTTGCTCCGCTTTCCAATTCAAGGAATTGCCCTTGCAGCCTGATTCGCGACCCGCGGTTTAGGAAAGCGTTTTCGCGACCCTACTCCAGCCTACTCAGACTCACTCGGGCCTATTCTAGCCAGGGTTTAGCAGAATCTAGAACTTTCGCTGGAGTAGGCTGGATTAGGCTAGAGTGAGGTGGAGTTGAGCACAAAATGAGCACAATTGGAGAAAACCACCGTATGCTGTCCCACCTTTCCCTGCGCGTGGTGGCAAACCTCACTTCACCTTGAACCCGAGTGGAGAGCAATCATGGGACGACCAAGAATCGCTATCAGTCACTGGTGCGATAGCCAGTTGGCTTCACCCAGAAAAAGACTGAGAGGAAGATCATAGAACGCCGGCATGCAAGCTAACACGTCATATGGCTGCGCAAGCATTGTGATTCCCGTGACGTGTTGTGCACTTCTCTTTTGCTGGCCTTTCGCTGAAGTGCTGGCGCTCGACCCGCGCCCGGCTGACTTGGTGGCCATCGGAAAAGTGGTCGAGGATCCCCAACATTTCAACCTGCATCGTGTCCGCTTCCAAGGCACGATCACCAAGATTACGGCCATTCCTAATCAAGGTGGCTGCGGAACATTTCCGGGGTATGTGTTTCAATTTCAAGACGAGACCGGAAGCATCGAAGTTTTTGATGTCGGATGGTGCTCAGAGGGAAGTTCTGCGGCTCCGCTCTTGGTGGTGAACCCAGTTCGTAACGGAGATCGGTGCTCTATCGCCGCAACGGTTGTGTACTCAACTCATGCGCCTGGTCCGCTGCTTCGAGCACGACTGCAATGGATCGGAGAGGTGGGCAACTGATGTAAAAGTCGGAGAACTGAGGAAATAAATTCCGGTCTGCATACCTGAAGTGATTTGCGTGAATCGGGAGTTCAAAACTCTTCCCTCCGCGGGTCCATTAGGTGGAGCGTCGAAGCAGGTCAGCCAGTTGAGTAATCTCGGAGCGAAGCGCCAAACGCTCCAACCAGTGTGAAGGAATTGCCGATTCCCCATAGTAAGCCCCAGCGAGTTGCCCGCACACCGCGGCGGTAGTATCGGCATCTTCGCCCAGATTGGCTGCCATGAGGATCGCGTCCGCAAAGTTGTGTGTGCGACCGAATACCCACAGCGCGGCCTCTAGGCTGTGCACGACATATCCCGATCCATGAATATCCGACGCCTCCTTGTTCCGGTAGGATCCGCGGGCAATGGCGGTCACATTTTTCCCGGCGGAGAACGAGTTCGCATCTCCGAGTAAGACCGCATCCTTGGACCTGCCAAGAAGAGCGCGACAAACGATTCTGGCAAACAAACGACATGCGTCGACGCACTCTTCGGCGCCATGCGTGGTGCGCGAGCTGTCTGCCGCGAAACGCTCCACCGCTTCGAGATGTGGACAGAAATACATTGGAATAGGGGCTAGGCGCATGATGCAGCCGTTGCCGGCAAGGGCTGGGTCGGGTGAGCCAGCATACGGATTTCCGTCACGTTGGTAACGCCGGAGCGAGCGCACTGTGGTGGTCCCGATATCGAAGCAGCTCCCCGTGCTGCTGAGGTAGCCATGGTCGGCCCACCGGCAGTAACGACTCATCTGGTCCGCTGGGTCAAAGCGATTTTGCTCGACAAGGCTGGTCGCTAAGCAAAGAGCCATCGATGTATCATCGGTCCACTGACCGGGACGAAGGCTGAACGGTCCGCCTCCCACCATGTCCGTCAGCGGCTCGAAGGTGCCCCGCTGCCGGAACTCTACTGACGTACCGACGGCATCACCAACTGCCAACCCAAGAAGGCAACCTCGGAATCTTTCGGCCGGACTCATCCCTAAATAGGCGGACAGCCTTTGCTCTGCACGTGCTAAAGAAACCTTCGTTCGAAGCGGCACCTCGCCCATCGGAGACTTCCATTCGAAGAACATATTGAACCGCCAAACATCGCCGTAGGCCATGCGAAGCGTCAGAGAGAGATCCTTGCCGAGGTCGTCGATGTCATCCTTCACTGCATCCCACGCGCGAGTAACCAGTTTGCCTTGGTTAGTGACCTGATACTGGTGCTCGGCATGCTCTCGATTGTCTTTTAACTCTTCCAGGAGACGTGTGAGCTTGGTCGTTAGTTCCTCAGCACTCATGCCTTCCGCACCAAAGAGTGAAGCGTAGCCATCGTTTGTTGTGGATCGGCACAAACATAAGCCCAACCGATTGCGAAATCGACAAGCTCAGCGGGGAAAAACAAGAGTATTTTGGCACAGCGCAGCCCGGCTTCAGGACCTGAAGCCTAGAATCAAACGTGTTCAAAAAATGGTAGAGGCGAGGGAAACCCACCATCGTTGACGGCCTTGCTCCACTTTAAAATTGAAGGGGTTGCCTTGGCAGCCTGATGCTCGCCTCCAGAAACCGGAGCCAACTCCAGTTGCAGATAGGCTTGGGATCCACAACGCAATTGCCATGACTCGTCAGTGCATGAAGGAGGATACTCGTTTCCAATCGCGATGTTGCTATCTCGCTTCAAGCGGGATACGGACGCTGATAGCTCCCGCAAGGTCTCCCTCGTTTGCGCCTTCCCTAGGATAACCAGAAATATCCCATTCACCTTGAGGATTACCATGGCATGCCAGACATTCGGGCAAGTAGTAGATCGGCATTATGACCCGCAAGATTTGTCCTGCGTCTGTGAGTTCGCTGACATATGCTTCGCCGTTAGGCCTTCCTGATAGCCATTGCAGGACTGATCGTTCATACTCATCCGGTTCGTTCTTTGGGTTACGTGGTTGAAGCGCGGTCTGTTTCAGACGTACATGTGACCGTTTGGAGAAGCGTGCGGCTGCCTGACTGCCATACGTAGCAGGGATAAAGTTCTTGTAGCTGATACCGCGTTGGTTGATCACAAGCTGTGCATCATTAACCACTTCCTTGCTCGCTTCAATTAGCGCAGGCAACAGTTCGCGAGCTAGTGGAGGAACCGTAAAGGTGGAAGATCTACGTGAGAGAGTAGATAGGTCCAGATCCGTCTTCTTTCGAAATTCTTCGCGGAGCTGCTGTTCAAATACTTCGGCCGTAAATCCCTTATCCCCGCGATGTGGATCATCGATCAGTGGTTGGTTATGCTCAATCACCAATCGGCCGGCCTCGAGCAATTTGGCCAGGAGTCGGGCGGTCTCCTCGGCCTCAGCCCGGACTTGTTCGCGTGGCGATGCAGAGGTTGTTGTGGTCACGCCGACAGCGAAAATCAACAGACAGACACTATACAGGATACGCATTTCATCACCTTGCTCACCCTCAACGTGATGAGCTTTCTCGGCATGTTCCTTGTGCATAATGTGCAGGCATTTGTCTCACGTCGAAAGACAGTCCCTCTGTCGATGCCCGCCTAGGATAAGCATAGGACTCCTCAAGCCACCGTCGCCGCATGGAGTCTAGCCGCCCGGATGTCCGAAGTTTAAAGATTGTATCGTTGATTAGCCAACGGAGGGAGTAACTTTCTTCAGCCATAACCACAGCGTAATCCGCCTGTGTAAACATGAGTGGGTGGCCCTGTTCGTCATGCAGCGAACGCCAATCGCGATGTGTAGTTTTAACGACGAAGTCCAACACCGGCTGGGCACCAAGAATGATGTCGAGAGGTGCTATCCCATCACTTTCTCCATACTCGAACGCCGCAGGTAGTGAGTCACAGACGATGAGGCGTCCCGGCTGCAAAAAAGCCTGCGCATACCAATAGGCGTCTGTCCCATCTTGGACAGCGATGGCTAACCCCTTCAACGCTGAGGCGCCCGACCCCGAACCGCCATGGCGTAACCGGACTTGAATCATTTCAAGAATTTCAGGTCGTCTAGATATTCCCGTCAACCCTCCTTCTCCAAAATATGAAGAAGAGTATGCGATGCCCGCTCGCGCGGGGGAGGGAGTACCACGCGCCACCGCCGAGACGAAGAAGTCCAGCCGACCTTCGTTCAATAGGAGAAAGAGATCTCGGAATCGAATTAGATGCAGCTGCGGAGCGACTTGCGTCCCACAACGCTCGGTCAGCGCATCGCTCAAGAGTCGAACCAGTTCTGCATCAAGTCCAGTGACGCGAGCGCCTTCGTCGGTCCAAAGTGCAGGAAAAACAAATGGACGAAAGGGTTCGACAGCCATTCCCACGTGGATTTCACCCCGCCGACAGATGGCATCCAGCTCATTTGCAGAAACAGGATGGACTAGTTTGACGGCATCGAAAATGAGACCGCAGCCTTGCAACAACAATATTGACACAAGTGTGAATACAAGGCCCAACGTTCTTTGCCGAGGCTGCGGCCAGGCGGTGTAGGGACATTTGGCGCAGCCCTTCAATAGCGGATGCCCGTCAAAAACAGCCATTGTTGCGCTTTCCCCGATTCGCCGCCAGATGTAAGGTCATATTCTGTGAATTGCAGACTGAGGTCCAGCGAGACCCCATACGCGACAGGAAATCGCACGCCGCCTTGACCACCGTAGAGTAAGCCCGGCGGGCCTCCTTCGTGGGAAACGACTGTCCCCAAGAGCCCGCCGATATAGGGAACGGCCCGATCTTCCAGCGGCCCGAATAATACGTGCCGCAGCACACGCCCGATCGGCAACGAGGGTCCAAGATCAAATAGATTCAGCACATTATTCCAACGCGGATTGAGGAACACTGCATGCTGATCCGTTCTGAAACCCTCCGTATGGATACTAAAATACTGGTAGGCGACGCGTACCTCGGCGTCACCATAACGCAAGGCAGTTACGCCAGCTTGGAGGGTAATCTCACGATCGTTCGGCGCAAAAGTCTGTTGCCGAAGCGCAACATCAAAGTTGAAAGGACGGAGGGGAAGAAGTTCAAGCAGTGGTTCTTGTGCCCTCGACAGAGAGGGAAAAGACATGCCAACGACCGTCATACAGAGACAGAGCCTGCAGAATAGTGACTGTAAAGGAATCATCTCTGAGCCTCTGTCTTATTCGGCAGCCCCTCCTTCTTTTCCCCAGCAGGTTCATAATCGCTCAAGTGATACCCGGCTCTCTCAAGCGCGCCGGTTAAGGTCTTCATCACGGCGGGATTATCTGAAGGCTGCGTCACCCTGACTACGGGCGCTGCGCATAGACGATCAATTAGTGAGTGGAGTTCGCATTCCTCCAGCTGATCGCTGACTGCATAAAGACCGTCAGGTCCTTCTTCCAGCATATTGTGCACTGACAAGATAGCGCGGATTGCAGCAAGAATCACTGGTGTGGGAGTCGGCATCAGGAGAGACGCGAGGGCGCCATGATCGAGCCGAAGCTTGGCCGCGTGACGAAACGGTCTGTCGCCCTGCAGGCGTTGAAGAGTCGGCAGTAGTATCTTCTCCTCCATTCCGATGTGCCGCAGGAGTCCTGCTCGGAAGTGATTGTACGCTTGCTGGTTTATCTTTTGGGGATCAGCCACAGCCAATCGAAGCAGCGCTTCGAGTCGCCGGTGGTCATCCTCAAGAATGAGCGTGAGAGGTCCTGCCATCCCGATCCCTTTTGGACGTCTTTGAATAACCCTGCCACAATGGCCGTCAATTCAGCCTTTCCTCTGTGGCTTAATGCTCTTCGTCCATCATTTAATTGTTGTAGGTGAATGCCAACGATTTGTATCGGGACAATGGCTCGAAAAAACCTCAGCGTGGATTGATAACCCAGGTCGCAAGCATTGTGCCTGGGGGTATCGCCGCAATCCAGCGACGTTTGACCAGCACCAGCGATGCCCTCGCGAACTGGCTTTCAGCTGAACAGGAATCTTTGCGCCCGTGTTCCGCCGTCTTGAAGGGTGCTTTTCCGCTTCGGTCTGTGTCAGATCGTCGAATAGCGGCTTGTTAGTTCGCTGTCATCCTAAAATCGGATGGCAGAGCAAACGGTTGGACGTTCCGCCTACTGCACTGCTACCGGTGAGTTGCAACGTAGAAGCCTCAATAAATGTTCAAAAAGGTGGAGGCGAGGGAAACCCACCATCGTTGCTGCCGTTGCTTCGCTTTGAACTTCAAGGAGTTGCCTTCGCAGCCTGATTCGCGACCCGCGGTTCAAGAATTTCCTCGAATACTACCTCAGACAATCTAAACTCACAAGAAACCACAAACCAGGATACTTACGAGATGGGCGCAGATGGGGCTGATTTGTCCTGTCCTGGTAGCAGCGTGGTAGCAAAAAGAGAAAAGACATGGATCAGACGAGAGAGGCGCAAGTAGGATGTGCCAATAACAAATCGAGGATTGATTGAAGCCTTCTGATCGACACGGGCTTTGTTCTTCGCCAAACTTTCGGGGCGGGGTCTATGGGATTACCGCCGCCACGCTGTTTGGCGTCAGTTCTCCGCTTTCGAAACTCCTGCTTCCCGAGGCGGGCGCCCTACTCATTGCGGGGCTGTTGTATCTTGGGGCTGGCCTCGGACTGCGGGCGTTTGAACTCCTGTTCTACCGGAGATCCGTAGCGTCACAACGAGAGTCGCTTGTTGGGCCTTCTGATCGATGGTTGTTGGCAGGCATTGTTTTGACTGGCGGCATCCTAGGACCGGTCTGCATGCTCTGGGGACTTCGGCGCCTCTCCGCCGTGCTAGGGGCATTGCTGTTGAACTTGGAAGCTCCCTTTACCATTGGATTGGCCGTTCTGTTATTTCGAGAGCACCTCGGCCGTCGTGAGATGGCAGGGGTCCTGCTGATTGTTGGTGCGGCGGCGATCCTCCAGTTCCGCCCTGAAGAGATGCGCCCTGACCCATGGGGATTCCTTGCAATCGTGGGTGCCTGCCTCTGGTGGGCCATCGATAATAATCTCAGCCAGCGTGTCTCGCTTCGCGATCCAATTGTGGTCACGCGGATCAAGACATTAGGAGCAGCAATCTGCACGCTGAGCATGGCGTTCCTCTCTGGGCAGAGCTTACCTCGGCCCGTGATCCTCGTCGCGACCCTACTGGTGGGGCTGTTCAGCTATGGTGTGAGTCTCGTGCTGGACATGCAGGCCCTTCGTCTGCTGGGAGCTGCTCGGGAAGCGGGATTCTTTGCCATCGCGCCGTTTGTGGGCGCCATGGCCGCTGTGCCGATCCTAGGTGAGCGATGGGGAATCAATGAGGTATGCGCTTCATTGGTCATGGCGATGGGAGTCGTGCTCCTGTTTCGGGAACACCATCACCATGTCCACGTCCATGAGGAGATAGAGCATGCGCACGGTGGCCACCATGAGCATGAACATGAGGGCAGGCTCGCTGAGGAGCCGCACGCACACCTACATCGCCATGTGCCATTGATGCATGATCATCCGCATGTGTCCGAGCTCCATCATCGCCATGAGCATGAATAGCTGACCCTCGATTTGGTTATTCGCGGACCACTCCCGGGCCATTAAGATGTGGACCCGCACAAGGACAAGCCTAACCGATTTTGAAATCGACAAGCGCGGGGGAAAAGGAAGGATTTGATAGAAGTGATTGAGGCTTCAGTACGTCGAAGCCTCAAGATTTGAAACGGTCAAAATGGTGGAGGCGAGGGGAGTTGAACCCCTGTCCGAAGATCGTCAACACACCGCATCTACATGTGTAGCCGACAATTTAGTTTTCGCAGCCATCCACGCCCGTCGGCAGGCTTAGAACAGCCGCTAGCCCAGAGCAATCTCGTCCTCAGCCGCTGAGCACCAGCCTTGGACCAGCCCGCTGCATCGCGCCCTTCCACCCCCGCGGGCCTCAGATGGAAGAACGTCACAGCTTAATTAAGCTGCGAGTGCCAGTTCTTGATTGGCAGTTGCATTTTCCCGGAGTTGACGAGTCCCCGAGAGCTCGACATGCCACGGTGGTATCAGTATCCCCGTCGAAACCGGTCGCCCCCCCTTTCTCTTATGGACGAAGCAAAATGGCTTCCAGCTGCATGCTCATTCCTGCGCGTCCTCGCAAAACTCATTCTATCAGATGCTCATGATACCGCAGGGGTCAAGGGGATGCCAGCGTTAGGCATGATAGGGCAAAGATGGTGCCGCTGTGTATGGTAAGCTGCCCCCCATGTCACCCATACCGATCGACATCACGATCGGCTTTACCCTCCTTCCATTGGTCGTCTTAGCCACTTTTAGCTTTGTTCTCGTTAAACGGTCGCGGTCGCTCAGCTGGGTCGTTGTAGTCATGGCTGGTTGGACGGTCTTCACCGCGGCCATGGCCTACTCCGGATTATTGGCGGAGTTCACTTCGTTTCCACCCTGGATTCCTATACTTGTTCTGGCGCAACTAGCCTTCGTGTTCTGGCTCGGTTGGTATTCACATTGGAGCGACTTGTTAGCCAAGATTCCACAATACATCCTTGTCGGTCTCCAATGCTTTCGCATTCCGGTCGAACTCCTTCTCGCAACGCTGGCCGCAAGGAAGCTGCTCGCGATTGAAATGACGTACAATGGCAGAAATTTTGATGTCCTCGAAGGAATCACGGCCGTCGCCTTGGCGATTTGGCTGAAGCGCCGCGGCGAGAATTCTCTGCGGCACGTCGTGCTCGTGTGGAACCTCATCGGCTTGAGTCTCGTGACGGTCGTGCTCGCGCATGGATTGCTGTCGGTGCCCTATCCGTCGCAGTTTCTTCACCTCTCCATGCCCACATTTATCATTGCGTACTTCCCCGTCGTCTGGCTGCTCACCCTGCTCGTCCCGATGGCCTATCTTCTTCATCTTGTCTCCATGAGGCGATGCCTGGCAAAGGCGGTGGCCTCTTCAGAAACAGACCAGCAATCTTGAAGGAGACCGCTTACGCTGTGATCTAGGCGCTCTTGAAGCGGGTGATCCGTGCGAACAGAATTGCGGCAAGAGGTAGTGCCAAGCCCAGCAACAGTTGTACGATCAGCAAATCGCCAAGTTGACTATAGTCGGCGGGGGTCTGGATGGCGCCCGCTGCCGGAGCCCTGACTTCACGGGTGACGACATAGATCTCGTTGAGATATTTCGTTCCAAGCTGGCTCAAGGAGAGGGCAAGGTTCGTAAACGAGGCCATCACGGCAAAGAACGTTGCTTTTAAGTGGGCCGGAGCAGAATTGGCGATCCAAGCCAACATCGGAATCATGGAGATCTGTCCCAGCGGTGATTCGAGAGCGGTATCGATCAAGGCGATAAACCTCGCATCGATGACTCCGCCGGTGATACGCGCTGTCCATTCGTGCAGGCCGTAATACATACCCAGAATGGGAAGCGAGAGAATCGTGCCGATGATCGTGAGAAACCCGACGACATACGCGATTGACCGCTCGGCCATGAAGCGGCGAAAGACAAACATACCCACCAAGGTCAACGTGCTCCCGATCAGCGATAACACAGAAAGAAATTGTTGATCGAATTTCAACTCGTCAATCATCCACCAGGTCGTCCCCGGCCCCGGGCTGGGAATGGCGCGAAAGATGAAGACGACGATTGCTGTACCAACTAAGGTGAATCGCTTGTCCGGTTCCAGTTCCTGGGTCAGCCTGAACATCAGAAACACCACAATAGCCATGGAGCCGGCAAAGACCACTTCTTCGCTATAGGGTACGCTACCCAACCCGACGGTCAGGGTGAAGAACACGAACACGACGCTCCCGCCGAGGATCCACCAGTTTGGGTGGGTCGGGTCGCTCGAGTCATTGCGTACCTTGACCATCCGGTCCGCTTGATCGGTGGTGAATCCTTCGCGTCGTAGCCTATTCCTGTGACGGCGCTGGAGTATCCAAGCCAATCCGATGCCGAGCACCGAGATGAATGGAATCGCCAACGCCATGAGATAGATTCGTTCGTAGAGCCGGACCATCTCACTTTGTGGCAGTTGTTCAGCACCGGTGAAGATGTACACGTTGATCAGCGCCACGATGATGCCGCCGCCGATGATCGCAACACGCCCGAGTGTCTGCATGGTGGTATGCATGAGCTTCTTGGTGTGCTCCTCAAACGGCTGACCACGATCATTCACGCGTGGAACCGCTTCGACCGTCATGGCGTCGGCCACGGCATCTTGGATGACATACCCAATGGGGGCGAGGAGGGCGCTCAGGACAAACCACACTTCGGCCGGAAACATGGCCGTCATGGCTTCCCGATGGCCGATCAGGGCCGCCATGATTCCCAGGCTGACGGCAAGGAGTCCCGCCCCCAAGAACACGAGCCAACTCTTCCACCGCCACAACAGGTCGACGAGGTGGCCAATCGGCATTTTGAGTGCCCAGGGAATGCCGGCCCAGAATCCGAGTGCGGCGAGAAACGAAGCGGAAAGACTGAGATAGTCTTTGACAAAGAACGTCCCGACAACTCCGGTCAAACCCGATATACCGTAGGCCGCGTAGACCATGAGTGGCGGGAGGTAGGACAGGCGCATCTCACGTCCTAGTGCCAGGATGTTGCGGTCAATCCATTGGTATATCGACAGGAGCATCGGGGATGGGATTAGGAGGCAAGGGCCGCGAGACGATGCTCGACCAGCAAGCGAAGCTGGCTTCGCATGGCCTCCGGAGTGAGCTTGATACGATCGCCGTGTCCGGCGAGCACCCATTCGAACCGGTAGTCGAGCAGCTTTTCAAGGGACTGCACCATTTCACGCGATCGCCAGACCAGGCGCCGGGGCGCTTGGAGCGATCGGGTTTCGGGCTCCCACCAGAGATGGTCGCCGGTGAACAGAAACCGTTCGTCGTAGAGCAACGCACTACTGCCAGGCGTGTGGCCGGGCACTGGGATGAGGTTGAACTGCGGAGTCAAGGGAATGACCTCTGAACCATCGACGACCCATTCGGCATCTCGCATCGCTGCGGCATCGGCACGATGGATGATGCGGGTTGCGCCGAACCGTGCTGCGTATCGGGCGGCATCGGCCACATCGTCTTCATGGGTGAGGAAAATATACCTGAGGCCTCCCATGCGCTCGACGGCATCGACCAGATGTTTAATGTAGCGAGGCGAATCTACCAGCCAGTTCCCCTCGGAATGGCGGATGAAGTAACTGTTCGCGCCGAAGGACTTTTGAGAATTAAACCCGCAGTAAAACACGCCTGCTTCGAGGAGCAAGGGAAAGCTGGAGATCGCCTGCTGTAACCGTGTCTTATCGCTGCGCTCGGTGCCGATTGAGCCTACCGGACAGGCGAGCAACGCCTGATACGCTTGATGCAGTCGTTCATCGCTCTCCGGCTGCATCGTCACGGCGGAACATTCGCCCACTTCCTGAAAGCTGTCCGGTGCCAGCTGCCGGCAGGTATCGCAGTTGATGCAGGTCGCATCGACAAAGAAGTTGCCCTGGACATTTGTGTCGAGACGTTGTCTTGGATTCGCCATTGATTAACCCTTGGTCCGTGGAGTCGTTCGCTTCCGCTTCGCCCCATCCGCCGCCCGCCACAGGTACCAGGAGGCGACCGTCCGATAGGGTTTCCACCGCTCTCCATACCGTAACACAGCTCTCGGGCTAGGCATTGCGCGCCGGCCGTAGGCGATGCGGAATCCGTTTCGGACCCCTAAATCGTCAACCGGCAGCACATCCGGGCGGCCACAATGAAATATCAACAACATCTCCGCCGTCCAGCGTCCCACCCCGCGTACCGCAACCAACCGTCGAATGATGTCCTCGTCATCCAACCTTTTGATCAGACGACTGCCAGGGATCGTGCCGTCGAGCGCTTTCGCGGCGAGATCTTTCAGCGCCGCAATCTTGGCGCGTGACAAGCCGGTTCGTCTCATCGTTCGCCGATGCGTCGCAAGGATGTCGGACGGGCTGGGGAACCGACAGCCTGGAAAGAGGGCAATGAGGCGCCTGAGAATGCTCTCGGCGGCCTTATCATGAAGCTGCTGATAGGCAATGGCGCGCACCAACGATTCAAACGGGGAGCAACCGACACGCGGCACCAGTGTATAGGGACCGACCTCTCGAAAGAGTTTCCGCATAACCGGATCAACCTTCGAAAGATGCGCGATGGCGGGGGACGTGCGGGCCACCGATTCACCGCACGAGAGGCGACGGCCGGCCCCAGCTGGCTGAGAACACGAAATCCTCGATCGGTTGACGCTCTCGCGCCTTCAGCTCGCGCTCGCGCAGATACTCCGGCAGAATGGCGGGATCACTTGGATATCCTACCGCGATCATGGCCACAGGCTCGAATCCAGACGGGATCTGACAGTCCTTGCGCACCTTTTCCACATCGTACCCGGCCATCTGGTGCGCCTGTAATCCAAGAGCGGTGGCTTGGAGGACGAGGTTCTCGACGGCTAAGCCAGTGTCATGCATAGCATGACGGTTGGGTTTTCCGTCGTCTTCAAAAAACAGGCTCGCCACAGAGAGGATCAATATCGGTGCACGAAAGACCCACTTCGAATTCCCCTCAGAGAGACAATTGAGCAATCTGTCGTAATCGGAACGCTGCTCTTTGTTCGCAGCGAGAAACCGCCACGGCTGTTCGTTATTCGAAGAGGGTGCCCAGCGCGCCGCCTCGAACAGGCTTTTCAATTTCTCCGGCTCCACCGGACGTTCGTCGAACGCACGAGGACTCCAGCGACGCGCAATGACGTCTTCAATTCGGTGCTTCGCCTGAGCCGGCTTTTCCATGCGATCAGCTATCTTTCTTTTCCTGGCTCTGCTCCATCTCAGGTGACCATCCACCACCGAGCGCCTTGTACAGCTGGACGACCGAAACCAGATGCAGCCGGCGAGATCCGGTCATGGCCAATTCCGCCTCGAAGAGGTTTCGTCGCGCGACCAGCACATCCAGGTAGTTCGCGAGTCCGCCTTTATAACGAAGTTCGGCCAAACGGAGCGCAGATTGCAACGCATTCACCTGCTGCTGCTGCGCCTCGTTCTGCTGTCGGGCAGTCCTGGCGGCCACTAAGGAATCCTCGACCTCGCGAAACGCCGTAAGCACCGTTTGCTGATAGTCCGCCAGCGATTCCTTGGCTTGGGCCTCCACCGCATCCTGCTGGAATCCCAGCGCTTGCGCGTTGAACAATGGTAGCGTGAAGCCGGCGCCGGCCGCTCCGAATGACGACACATCTGAAAAGATGGTGCCGGTTCTAGGATCGGCTGCACCGAGCAGGCCCGTCAGCGAAATTTTCGGAAACCGGTCGGCCTTAGCGGCGCCGATCCGGGCCGTTGCGGCGTTTAACGCGCGATCGGCTTGCAGGATATCCGGGCGCCGCTGGAGCAGCTCGGAAGGCAGTCCCGGCGGAATGGTGGGTGGCAGCGTCTGTTCCACGAGCGACTTCCCGCGGGAAATCTCGAAGGGTTTCCTGCCCAGCAGGACGCTTAGATGATTCTCCGCCTGGATCATCTGCCGCTCCAATTCGGCGATCCTTGCCGCGGCATTCGCTCGCTCGGCCTCGAATTGATCCGCATCGAGTTTTGACGTCATCCCTTGCCGTAGTCGCGCCTGCGCAATACGAACGGATTCCTCCCAGGATTGCAGGGTGCGCTTGGCGATCGCCAACTGCGTGTCGAACTGCAAAAGATTGAAGTAGGACTCTGCCACCGCACTGACCAGTTCCAATACCACCGCCCGCCGGCTTTCTTCTTTCGCAAAGAGGTCGGCGCGCGCCGCTTCATTGGCACGCCGGATTCGTCCCCACACATCCACCTCCCACGACAGATTGGCCTGGAGATAATAGTTGAATGGATTCGGGAATCCCGGGAACAGGAAAACGGTCTTACGGCCGAACGAGGGAGCGTTGCCGGACGCGGTCATGTTGGGAAGAAAATCCGACTTGGTCACCCATGCCCTGGCTTGAAACTCCTCAACGGTGGCTGCGGCTTTTTGCAGATTTCTATTTTCAGCCAGCGCAGTGCGGACCAGGTGTTGAAGCTGCTCGTCTTTCAAGAGCTCCCACCATGGCAGGTTCGCCATAGAAGGCGCGTCGCCGCTCTCTTCGGCCATCCTGAAGCGATCCTCGCTCTCGGCAGCCGGCCGCTCATAGTCGGGTCCTAGCGCACAGGACGCCACAAGGACTGCGATCGTTATCAATAGATAGGGACGCATATCAGCCTTCTCCTTCCGGAAGCAGCGAGGCCTTGTGGGCCCGGTGCGAGGGGACCGCCATCCGGCCTGTCAGCTTCCTGATCAACACATAAAACAACGGAACGAAAAAGATCGCGAGAAAGGTGGCCGCCAGCATTCCTCCCAACACGCCTGTGCCAATAGACTGCCGGCTCGCGGCGCCCGCACCCGTCGCAATGACCAACGGAAACATGCCGAAGATGAAGGCCATCGACGTCATGATGATTGGACGGAACCGCAGCCTGGCGGCTTCGATAGCCGCTTCGATCAGCGGCCTGCCGGCTTCATAGCGGGTGTTCGCAAACTCGACGATCAGAATGGCATTCTTCGCGGACAGCCCGATGAGTGTGACCATGCCGATCTGGAAATAGATGTCGTTCGTAAAGCCGCGCACCCACACAGCCGCCAGCGCCCCAAATATCGCAAATGGTACTGCCAGAATCACTGCGAAGGGGACAGCCCAACTCTCGAACTGTGCCGCTAGGACAAGGAAGACCATGAGGAGCCCGATCATGAACACCTGGCCCGACTGCCCGCCGACCCGACGCTCCTGAAATGAGATGTTGCTCCAGTCGATCGCATACCCTTTCGGGTCGAGCACCTCCTTTGCCACCCGCTCCAAGGCCTCCAGCGCCTCCCCGGAACTATAGCCCGGTTTGGCGGCGCCCAAGACAAGCGCCGTATTGTATCCATTGAAGTGATTGACCGGATCGGGCCCGCTCTGATACTCGGACGTCACAACCGTATCCAGCGGAATCATGTTCGCGCCCTGAGAGGTCTGCGCTCGAACGTAAATCTTCGAAATATCCTGCGGCGTTGACCGGAAGTGAGGATCCGCCTCGGTCTGGACGTGATAGATGCGCCCAAACTTCAGAAAATCATTGATGTAAAAGGTTCCGAAATAGGCTTGCAGCGTGTCGAAAATATCGGAGATTGGTATGCCGAGGGCTTTGGCCCGCTCGCGGTTGACGTTGGCATACAACCGCGGAGCCGACACGCGGAAGTTCGTCCCCACCTGTCCGATCGCCGGTTCCTTCTTGGCGCGCTCCACGAATTCCTGGGCCACAGCAGCGAACTTTTTGAAGTCTCCGCCGCTTGGGTCTTGCAGTTGCGCGGAGAATCCTCCGACCACGCCGACGCCACGCAAAGATGGTGCGTTGAAGGCCAGTAATAGTGCTTCCGGAATTTTGGCGAACTCGCCATAGGCCATGCCGATCAGTGCCTGGACGTGCGACTGCGGTTGCTTGCGTTCATCCCACAGATGAAGTGGAACGAACATCGTTGCGGCATTGGGACCTCTTGTACCGAAGACGAAGTTTTGTCCCGAGAGGGCATCCGTAGAGTGCACCGCTGGATTCCCTTGAAAGAAATGTTCGATCCGATCAAGCACGGCATCAGTCCGTTGTTTCGACGCACCATCGGGGAGCTGGACGACCACAATGAAATAGCCTTGGTCCTCTTCCGGCAGGAAGCTCCGTGGCAGCGTTACAAACATGCCGTAGGCCAAGAGCAGGACGGCACCGAAGACCAGCATGACGCGTACCGGCCTCGCGACCATCTTTGCTACCATGCTGGTATAGCCATGTTGGGTGCGGCCAAATATACGATCGAACAAGGCCCAAAACCCGCCGCGGCCTTCAGGGCGCGGCACCAGCACCATCGCACACAGCGCTGGGCTAAGCGTGAGTGCGACGAAGCCGGAGACTGTGACTGAAATCGCGATCGTCGCCGCGAACTGTTTGTACAGGGCGCCGGTGATGCCGCCGATAAATCCGACCGGCACAAAGACGGACACGAGGACCAACACAATCGCGATGACGGGCGCCGTGACTTCGTTCATCGCCCGTTTTGCCGCCTCCTTCGGCGGGACGCGGTCTTCCCGCATATGCCGTTCGACGTTTTCCACGACGACGATGGCGTCGTCGACGACAATCCCGATTGCCAATACCATTCCAAACAAGGTGATGGTGTTGATCGAGAACCCGAGCGCATAGAGGCCGGCAAAGGTGCCGATCAGCGACACGGGTACGGCCACTGTCGGAATAATGGTGGCTCGCCAGCTCTGCAAGAATATATAGACGACGAACACCACGAGGACCATGGCTTCCACCAGCGTTTTGACCACTTCATTGATCGACACTTCAATGAACTTGGTAGTGTCGTAGGGAATGTCATACGACACGCCAGCCGGGAAGTTCTTAGCCATCTCATCCATTTCGGCACGAGTCCGCCGCACCGTATCCAGCGCATTGGCGCCCGGGGCCAGGAAGGTCAGGAGAAAGGTCGTCGGGCTGCTGTTCCAGCGCCCTTCCAATGCGTACGATTGTGCGCCAAGCTCGATCTGCGCGACGTCTTTCAGTCTGACGTTAGAACCATCCGGCAACGCCCTGACGATGAGTTCTTCGAAATCCTTGATCTCGGTCAATCGTCCCTTGGTGATGACAGGAATCGTCAACTCGGTGCCTTTGAGGGCGGGCTCACGGCCGATCGTGCCGGCAGGGTAATCGCGATTCTGCTCGCGGATGATCGCCGCAATGTCCGTCGGGGTCAGACTCAACCGCGCCATCATCAGCGGATTGAGGATGATGCGCATGCTGTAGTTCTGCTGACCAAACACCATGGCATCGCCGACACCCTTGACCCGACGGAGGTTATCCACCAGTCGCAGAATGGCATAGTTCGATAAAAACACGGCGTCATGGTTCTTATCCGTCGACTTCAGCGCGATGACCGCGACCAGATCCGGCGACATTTTTTTGACGGACACGCCTTGCCGGATGACCTCCGTCGGCAACTGCGGCTCCGCCAGCTTTTCACGGTTCTGTGTTTGGACTTGGGCGATGTCGGGGTCGGTCCCGATTTCAAAGGTTAGTTTGATCGTGACGTGCCCATCGTTGCTGCTCGTTGAATCGAAATATACGAGGTTGTCGATGCCGGGCAACTGCACTTCGATGGGGCGGGCGACCGAGTCGGCGACGACCTCCGCACTGGCACCGGGATAATCGGCGTCGATTTGAACGACGGGAGGAGTGATTTCGGGGAACTGCGCTACGGGCAGAAACTGGACGGACAACAGCCCCATGACCACGATCACCAGCGACACGACCGAGGCCATGATCGGCCGATCAATGAAGACGTGGGAGGTCACGCGTCACCCCTGCTTCGGCTGCTCGGAAGGAGACGCTGCGGGTGGCTGGGCTTCGCCCAGAGGGACAACTTTGACTGGCGCACCCGGACCGATTTTCATCAACCCGTTAACCACCACGCGATCGCCGGCTTTGATGCCTTGATCGATGAGCCATTGATCACCCTGCCAGACCGAGGCCTGGACGGGTCGCATTTCAACATGGTCGTCTGGCCCCACGATATACACGAAGGGTCCCTGCGGCCCTTGAAGCACCGCACGTTGGGGGATCAACACGACATTCGGTTTCACGTCCCCCTTGAATTTCACTTTCACGAACTGTCCAGGCAAGAGCTCCCGCTTCGGATTGGGAATCGTGATTCGGACGACGCGTGCCCCCGTTTCCGTACGGAGACCCGGTTCCATCAGATCCAGCACGCCTTCATGCGGATAGGTGGACCCGTCCAAAAGCATGACTTCGCCTCGAAGCTGGTAGACACCCGGGTGCTCGATTCTTTTGGCTTCGATATCACGCCGTCGCTTCAATATAAAACTTTCGGGAATGCTCACCACGACATACATGGGATCAACGCGATGGACCATGGTCAGCAGATCGGTTTGTGCCGATACGAGCCGGCCTTCATAATATCGGGTGCGTTCGATCAACCCATCGATGGGGGCGGTGATTAGCGTATTGTCCAAGTCGAATTGCGCCTTGATGAGGTCCGCCTTGGCGCCTTGCAATGCCGCCTTGGAGGAAAGTTCCTCAGCCACGGCGTCGTCCACGTCCTTCTGGCTGACCGCCTGTTCGTTCAACAGCGGTTTGACGCGAGCCAGATCCTGTTTGGCCTGCACGACTTTGGCCTCCGCCTGGGAGATCTTTGCCTTGGCACTGGCCGCCGCAGCTTGAAACGGAACGGGATCAATCTGGTATAGACGATCGCCCTTTTTGACGTCGCGGCCCTCCTGATACAACACCGCTTTGATCAAGCCCGTCACTTGCGATCGAATCTCGACCGGACGAGAAGCTTCCGCCTGGCCGATGAATTCCGGCTCATCAGGCACCGCCGTAGTCGCCGCCGTGACTACTTCAACTTGCGGCATCTGGGGAGCCGGGGCAGAGCCTGCGTCTTGCTTGCACCCGGGAAGGCTCGTTGTGGCAAGGCAGACGAATAACGCCCCTGTCAGGAGCGTGGGTATTCGATTAGCCGCTTGCATCAATGTCAGGTGGATGACTCGCATCATGAGATGGTTTCCTCGACATCGTGTGGTCATCTTGGCATCTTAGAGGGCCGCGGACTTTCTTCGCAAGTGCGGCTTCTCTTCACCTACCGGATCTGGTTTTTTTCGCATCCTCGACGATCGATCTCATGCAACAGCCTGTTGCGAGCAAGTCGGCTCCGGACTGGCACATTCGACTCAAGAGCGCCTTCCCCTCCTGTTCAACAAACGTGACGCCGGTCAAATCGACGACGAGCTGCCGGCCGGCAGCAGATTGCTCCGACTCACGCCAGCAACGTTCGAGTTCCCCGATCCATGGCCCTGCGAGGCGCCCCTCCAGCGTGATTCTGGTTACATCGTCTGAAACGTGGGTGGTGATCTTCAACATGATACAAAATATTCTCCTTCATTCACGCATATAGACTCAGGCCTTGGCTCCCGCGAGCAACGCTTCATCATCCTCCGACATTTCCACCTCTGCATGCTCCACCGTATCCGGCTGATGCTCGGCGGCGATTAACGAGTAGAACACCGGAACCACGAAGAGTGTGAACAGCGTTCCGACCGTCATGCCTGTCACCAGCACCATACCGATACTGTTGCGTGCGGCCGCGCCAGGTCCTGAGGCCAGCACGAGGGGAAGATGACCGAAGACCGTGGCCGCCGAGGTCATCAATACCGGCCGCAAGCGCGTCAACGCCGCCTCGCGCACCGCCGCGACGCGCACGAGCCCCCTCGCTTGAAGCTGATTGGCAAATTCAACGATCAAAATCCCATTCTTCGCAATGAGTCCGACAAGGGTGATCAGCCCGACCTGGGAGTAGATATTGATGGTCGTCAGATCAAGAAAACTGAAGACCAGCGCGCCGGATATCGCAAGGGGGACAGAGCCCAGTAGGACGATTAGCGGATCACGGAAACTTTGAAACTGAGCTGCCAGCACCAGATATATCAACAGCACCGCAAACCCGAGAGTGACCGTGAGGGCACCGCCTTCCTGACGGATCTGCCGGGACTCCCCCGCGTAGTCAAGAACGACCCGCGGTCCCTGGGACGACGCTGCGGCGGCTTCAAGGATGCGGAGACCTTCAGCTTTCGTCACCCCCGGCTTCACGCCGCCGAAGATGCGCACCGCGTTGCGCTGCTGGAAACGGTTCAGGGTGCGGGGCCCGGTGCTCGTTTCGATGTGGGTGAAGGTTGACACGGGCACGAGTTGACCGGCCGGCGTTTTGATCTTGAGATCGAGAAGCGGTTCCACCGTCGCGCGATCTTTGTCACCGATCTGCGGAATAACTTTGTAGCTGCGGTCAAAATAGTTGAAGCGGTTGACGTAGGCCCCGCCCAACAGTGTGCCCAGTTCCCGGCCGACGCCCGCGAGGTCGAGTCCCAAATCAGCCAAACGCTCGCGGTCCAGGACGACACGGGCTTCCGGGAGATCGATTTTTAGGTCCGTATCAACGTATAGAAATTTCCCGCTCTGCCAACCCGCGCCGAGGACCGCACCAACCGTCTCTAGCATCTGTTGGGCCGGTACATCGCTCTGCAACACCAGTTCGACATCGTACTGGCCCGGTGTGGGCAGCGGCGGATCCAGACGGGGAAACACGCGCAACCCCGGCACCTGCGAGACCGCGCCGAAAACCTGACCGTACATCTGCTCGGTCGAGCGCGCCCGTTCATGCCAATCCTTCGCGACCAGGCCTCCGAATCCGCCCCAAGCCGTCGTCAATGACCACGTAAATTGTGTTTCGGGAAAAGACGTGACGGCATCAACAATTTGCAGATGCTGCCGATTGGTGGCCGCCACCGTGGAATCTGGCGATGCTTCAAAAAACAAGCTGATATGGCTTTGATCTTCCACCGGCGCAAGTTCCTGCCGTGAGAAGAGATAGAGGGGCCAGGCGGCGATCATGACCAGCACTGCCGCCGCAACAATACCCCAGCGCATGTCCAACGCCCGATCGAGCAAGCGAGCATACGCGCGGCGCACCAACTCGAACGTCCGGTTGACGAGCACAGCCATTCGGCCTTCCTTCCCTTGCGGGTGCACGAATCGTGAGCTCATGACGGGCGAAAGGGTCACGGCTACGACGCCCGACAGCACGACCGCCACCGCTAGCGTCATGGCAAATTCGAGAAACAGCGATCCGGTCAAACCGCCTTGAAAGCCGATCGGCGTATACACCGTGGCCAGCGTGATCGTCATCGCAATGATGGGACCGATCAGTTCTCGGGCGCCTGCCAGTGCCGCCTCGATACGGGTCTTGCCCTGACGCACATGGCGCTCGACGTTTTCAACCACAACGATCGCGTCGTCGACGACGAGGCCGACCGACAGCACAATGGCGAGCAAGGTCAGAAGATTGAGACTGAAGCCAAAGGCAAACATAAAGAGCGCGGCTCCGATGAGCGACACCGGCATGGCGACGAGCGGTACGAGCGCCGTGCGCACGGAACCCATAAAGAGAAACACGACCAGCGCAACGATGAGGATGGTCTCTGATAATGTCTTGGTAATTTCGGTCAGCGCATTCCGCATGAACATCGTGCCGTCCCAGACCAGCCGCATGTCGATATCGGGGGGCAGCGTGGGTCTGATCCGCTCCATTTCATCTCGCAGCCGTCCGGCGACTTCGATTTCGTTGGCGCCGGGAACCGGCCAGACTCCGAGATACACGCCTTCCGTCTTGTTATACTTCGCAACCATGTCGGCTTCTTCGGCTTCACGCTCGACCTTCGCGACATCCTTCAGGCGCACGATGGCTCCGCCTCGATCAGCCACGATGAGATCCTCGAACTCCTCAGTTGAACGAAGGTCGGTATTGGCGAGCAAATTGACCTGGACGAGATTGCCCTTGGTTCGACCGACGGCGGCCAAATAGTTGTTCCGGCGGAGCGCTCCCTGTACGTCCCCGGGCGAAAGGTTGAATGCTGCCAATCGGTCCGGATCGATCCAAATGCGCATGGCGATCTGGCGTCCGCCTTCGATCGTCACCCGCTGCACGCCGGACAGTGTGGAGAGTTGCGGCTGCAGAGTGCGCAGCAGCCAATCCGTGACGGCGGGCACTGTCCGCTCGCCGGAGGAAAAGCTGAGATAAAAGGAGGCGTAGGGACGATCCGCCCGCTGCACTTCGACGACGGGCGGCTCGGCCTCAGCCGGCAATTCAGACCGCACTTGTTGAAGCCGCGCAGTGACCTCGGCCAGGGCTGCCGTGCTGCTGTGGTTCAATTTTAAATGCACCGTCACGGTGCTCACGCCGGCACGGCTGGTTGACTCGACATAGTCCACGCCGCCGATTGCAGAGACCACTCGCTCGACCGGCGTGCTGAGGAACCCACGGACTGTCTCGGCGCTCGCACCGTAATAGACCGTTGTAATAATCACCGACGAGCTCTCGATCTTCGGATACTGCTGCACCGGCAGAGTCGTCAGGGCACGCCAACCGGCCAGGACAATGACCAGGTTGACGACTATCGCCAACACCGGATGCTTGATAAAAACGTCGGTAAATGAACGCATATACATAATTAATCCCGTTCCTCGATCATCTCAGTGCTGACTCACCGTTTGGCGCTGATCCGACTGAGGAGTCTGGGCGCCGGCAACCGCGACAAGAGCTGCCTCACGAAGCTTGAATGATCCGGAAGCCGCGACCTGCTCGCCGGCGATGAGTCCTGCATGAATGACCACCTCGTCGCCGAACATCGCGCCGCTCTCAACCTGCTGGACATGGGCACGAGCATGCCCATCCTGATCCTGCGTGATCACGAACACCTGGTCCCCTTCAGGGCCCTTGCGCAATGCACTGACCGGTACCGCAACCGCCTTGCGCGAAGCCCCGACCGGAATACGGACACGAACCGAGGAACCAGGCGACGGGGTATTGCCGGAACCTTCGATCCGCGCTCGGACCACGGCATTGCGTGTTGACGGATCAATGCGCGCGTCCAGTGCGACGATCTTAGCGGGGATGGGAGCGGGAGTACCCGCAAACACCTCAACGACTTCGCCCTCCCGTAAGCCGGCGGCGACCTGCTGTGCCACAGTAAAGTCCACATGCGCAGCGTCATCAATACCCTGAAGTGTCGTCAAGAGGGTCCCTTCATTGAGATACTGGCCAGGATGAACATCCGCGATACCGACCCGTGAACGAAACGGCGCACGAATCGTTTTGCGGGCAATGATCGCTTTGGTGCGGGCGATTTGCGCCCTGGCGACGTCCAGGTCTGCGCGCGCCCGGTCCACTTCCTCCTGCGTCGTGGCCATTTCATGGTTCAGATTCTGTCTACGATCGAGCACTGTCTTGGCCAGAGCAGCCTGCGCTTCCTGGGCCTTCAGCTCAGCTTCTTCCACCGACACATCGAGTGCCACGAGCACCATGCCCGGTTCAACAATCTGACCCGGTGACAGGCGCACCTCGCGCACCGTGCCGGCAAGCTCGTTCCGCAGCGTGATTGACTTCAACGCCAGGACCGTGCCGATCGAGGTTGTGGTTTGTCGGTGCTCGATCTCCTTCGCGAGGGCGACGGTCACCGTTTCCATTGGTTCAGGTTGACTCGCCGAAGCAGCCTGACCGGCTTGGATGGCATCATATTTCCAGGTTGCCAGGCCAACGCCCATCAGAAGAACGATGACCGGCAGTACCACTGATCCGACCCAGTGACTCTGACGCTTCATGAAACACCTCCACGCTTGCCTGACAAACCAACCGCCTATTCATACTGAGAGGAGATAGCAACCCTCGTTCCACCAACGCGCAATAACCGTTCATCTAAGTACCGAGAGTTGTAGAGACTTTTGGCAACTGCTCCAAAGAGAGCTCGATGTGCCGAACACGATTCGCCGCCTAATCGGCAGGTGCCGAAGCATCGGCATCCCCCGACGCTCAGTCGTCGAGGACACCATCCGCCAAGGCCACGGTTTTCATCGCACGCAGCCCCCAATAGGCTTGTTCCGCCGTGGGCATCTTCAGTTCCATGTTCTGTCTCCTCTGAGTGACGATTGTGGAAGTCGGCCCGGCTGCTCCTCAAGCCGGGACGATCTGATGATCGGCTAGCTGGACGGCCGCAGGCGCATTGGCCGCCGCATTCCACGCGCCGAGGCCTCCGGCAAGCGGCCATACGCGCGTGAATCCCAGTTTGCGAAGTCTCAATACACCCTCGACGCTCGAAGCGTCCCTCGGGCAGGCGCAATACAAAATGACATCGCGGTCTCGCGGTAGCTCATGCTGGTGAGCGACCAGCTCTTCGAGCGCCAGAGACACGGCGCCCGGAATGCCCGGCTCTTGCTGGCGCGCGGCAAGCGACCGCAGATCGACAATCACCGGTTGTTCTCCGGCGGCGAGCTTGTCCGCCAGTTGCCGGACGGTCATTCGTGGAACGCCATCACCCATGCGATACCGGTGAGCTGCCTTGTAGCCGACATAGCTCAAGGCCGCCGCGATCAGCGTGAGACCGATGGTCGGCCCAATCTGGGCGCTGATCGTCAACGCCTGCTCCACCTGATCGCTGAAGATCCATCCGAGACCAATTCCTGTTCCAGCCCAGAGCACGGTTCCCAACCCATTGAAGAGAAGGTACTGGGGCACCGAGAGACCCACAATCCCGGCCAGTGGCGGGGCGATCGTGCTGAAACCCGGCACGAACTTGGCGACGATCAACGCGCGGACACCATGACGGGAAAAGAAATCTTCAGTCCGGCGGACGCAGCTAGTCGGCTCCAATGAAATGCGGCATAACCAGTTCAACACCTGCCGGCCGCGCCGACGACCGAGCTCGAACCACACCTGATCACCCGCCATCGCAGCGAGGACCGCCGAGACGAGCGCCACGCCTGCCGTCATCTGCCCGGCCCCCACCAATGCGCCCGCGGCAATCAAAAAGGGCAGGGCAGGCAGGGGAAGTCCAATTTGTTCGGCGAAGACCGCGGCGGCCAGAACTAGCGAGCCATGCTGAGTCAGAAAATCTAACATTTCGTTCATGATGGACTCCGATTAAAAGATCGCGCCGGCCTGGCTCGTCACACGCTCGAACACTCGCTCTTCGCCAGTGAGGCGTTCCTGAAACTGTACGGCCGCGTGTCGCGCAATCGTGACAATCCGCTGTTCGTCTTCTTGATGGCCGCCGGGCAGTCCCGCGACGAGCCGCGATCGGTGTAATTCAACCACGACGCGGCCGATGACCCATTGGACGCTTCCAACCCCGGGTTGGAGCATCACGGCGTCCGAGGCGTCGTGATCGCGTTGGCGAATCACCGCATCTTCCACAATGGCCTGACCGAGAGTCGGCTGCAGCCAGCGCATGGAGATGTAAAGATCCGCCGAACGGTCCTGTAAGACGTCTGTTGCGGGGGCACCAAAGGAGGTCGGCGTAAAAAGGAAAAACAGACACAGGAATATGCCGGCGATCGTGGCCATCATGCCGATCAACGTGAACAGATCAATGGTTGGGGATGTCCGGTTCATGAATCCTCCGATCAGCTCCTGGGCACCGCTCATGCGGCGCTGTGTCAGCAAAGACCGTTCCGTCGTGCACCGAGCGCACCACGTACATCACGTAGATGCAACTCTGCGATCTTCCGTGGGAAACGCGTCGTTGATGGGGGGCCGCACTACGGAGCAGGGAAGAGGAGAGACGGAAAACGTGCCGACATCTCGGCGCGATGCCGACGCGTCGGCGTTATCCTGGACGGACAATGCCGAGTTTCTGCATTTTCGATTGCAGGGTCGTGCGTTTCATGCCCAACTTGGCCGCTGCACCGGCAGAACCGCCAATCGTCCATTTCGCGTCGCGCAGCGCCTTCAGAATATGCTCTCGCTCGGCATCCTCGAGCGTCTTGGGCGAACCGTTCGAGGGGGGGATCGATACTTTTAATTCGGACAAGGGGACGACGAGATCGGCCCCCGCCGATAAGATCACTGCCCGCTCGATGAAGTTTTCCAGCTCACGCACATTGCCCGGCCAGGGATAGGCTTGCAGGGCCTTCATGGCCTCGGCAGGAATCGTTTCGATCCGCTTGTTCATTCGAAGCGCAAACTTCTGGGCGAAGTGACGGACCAACGCGGGGATATCTTCAGCCCGCTCGCGCAACGGCGGAACGGTGACCGGAAAGACTTTGAGCCGGTAATAGAGATCACTGCGGAACTTGTGCTCCTCGACCATGTGACTGAGATCGCGGTTCGTGGCAGCGACGAGCCGGACATCGACGCGCTGTGTCCTGGTACTGCCAAGCCGCTCGAATTCCTGCTCTTGCAAGACGCGAAGCAGCTTGACTTGGAGCTCCAGCGGGATCTCTCCCACCTCGTCCAGAAACAACGTCCCTCGATCTGCAGTTTCGAACCGGCCGATCTTGGTCGCGATGGCGCCCGTGAACGCTCCCCGTTCATGTCCAAAGAGTTCGCTTTCGAGCAGACCCGTTGGAATGGCCGCACAATTGAGCTTGACGAAGGTGCGTTCGCGCCGATCACTGAGATTGTGCAGGGCCCTGGCGATCAATTCCTTTCCGCTTCCGGTTTCCCCGAGAATCAGGACAGTCGAAGACGTCTTCGCGACCGTTTCCACGTCCTTCAGGACGCGGCGAAGGGTCTGGCTTTCACCGACGATTTCCTGAAAGTTATATTCGGTCTGAATTTCTTCTTCGAGGTACAGCTTCTCTTCGGTCAACTTGTCTTTGAGCTGAGCGATTTGTTTGTAGGCCAGGGCATTTTCAACGGCGATCGCCACCTGCGCGCCGATTTGGGTGAGGAGTTCCGCATCTTGCTCACTAAAGGCTTCTTCACGCATGCTGACAACGCTCAGTGTGCCGAGCACTCTGCCGTGGGACACCAGCGGGACGGCACATCCGGATCTCAACCCCTCGGCTTTCGCCCGCTTCATAATGTCGGCTGGAAACTCGGCCGTATCGATATTTCGGATGAGGACGGTCTGTCGGGACGTGAATGCCCGACCTTCCGGCGTGCCCTCCAGGGGAATCGCATGACCCGTTTCGACAAAGCCCTGGTTGCTCGGAAAATCCAGGGCGTGCGCGAGCAGCCGTTGTGTGTCCTGATCGAACAGCGCGAATCCTGCGAGATCGTGGGGAACCACGCGGCTGAGGCTGACAGAAACGGCCTTGAGAAGATCGCGCAATTCAAGATGTGAAATCACGGCGTTGTTCACTTCGAGCAAGAGACGCTGCAGGTCTCGTTCGCGTGCCAACTGCTGTTGATACGCCCTGGCACTCTCCGAATTGAACGCGTTGTCCACGGCGACCGCCACTTGTTTTGCGACCTGTTGCATGAAGTTGAGGTCAGTCTCTCGATAGGTCCTCAGCTGCAAACTCCCAAACCCCATGGCCCCGAGCCGGCGCTGCGCCGTCGTCAGCGGGACTGCGCAGAAGGACTTGACGCCGTTCTCCTGCAACATCAACATCAGTCTGGGAAAACGGTGTTCCTGCGACACGTCGTTGACGGTCAGGGGCTCTTGGTGGGTCCATACCCATCCGCCCGGTGACTCTTCGACCGGCGTTTCCAGGCCGGGGCTGATCGTGCTGGGCACAGTGGCGACCAGCAGCCAGAGACGCATGACCTGACGGGCCGGCTCGTGCAACACGATATTGATATAGTCGAATGGAACGATTGACGGCAGGCGTTGTGCAAGGTCTCGCAACAATTCGGCCAGATCGCGGTGCGAAGCAATGGATTCCGTGACCTCCAGAAGCAGACGCAGTCGATCCCGATCGTGGAGGAGGTCCTGATGATGGAGCACGTTGTCCACCGCCACGGCAACCTGCTTTCCCACCTCTTGAAGAAACTCCAAGTCCCCCTCTCCGTACGCGTGCTTGCGGAGGCTGGCAAAACCCATCGCCCCCAATTGACGGACGGCCGTCGTCAGAGGCACCACGCAAAACGAATTGACACCATCTTGCTGCATCCGTTGCGTCACCTTCGGCCATCGTAGCTCTCCGTCAAGATCGGGCACGAGGATCGGTTGTTGCGACTGCCAGACCGAACCGGCCGGAGTTTCCTCCAGCGGCTCTTCATGGCCGCCGACCAGATCAGCCGGGACGTTCGCTTGAATGGTCTGGAGACGCATCCGGTTGCCGGCGGGATCATGCAAGGAGAGCGCGACGAAATTCACCTGTACCACGCGGGGGAGGCGTCGGGCGAGATCCCGAAACAGCTCATGCACGTCGCGGTGCGCGGAAATGGCCTCGGCAACCTCGAGGAGCGCTTGATACCGCTCTCCCAGGGTCTCACACGGTGAGGCAGATTGGTCCATAGCCGCTCAGTATGGCCTAAGGAACAATGATGACTCAAGAGGCTAGAGCCGCAGTGCCTTGATTGGCGACAGCACCGCGGCAGGATCCGCTTTCCACACCGCCTCATCGGCATCCACGTAGAGCTCTATTTCGTTGCCGTCGGGGTCCCGAAGGTACAGGCTCTGGCTGACGGTGTGGTCGCTCATCCCGTCGATGGCGATGCCGGCTTGCTCGAGTTCACGCTTCGCCGAGCGCAGCTCATCGAGGCTGTCCCCGACCTTGATACCGATATGATAGAGACCACGACGTCGGCCTGAAGGGGGAGGAGGCGCATCGCCCACTTGGATCAAAAGCAACTCATGATGCGTGCGTCCTGAGGTCAACGCAGCGGCGGCTCCGCCGAAAATCCGCCCGACTTCTCTGAAGCCCAGTAAGTCGCGATAAAATGCGAGCGATTGTTCCAGATCTTTGACGTAAAAAACCACATGGCCGAGGTACTGGGCTTTCATGCCTCTTCTCCTTTTTAGCGGGTTTCAGAGAGCAATTCCACGACCGCCGCATGCGCGAGCGCGGCGTCCGGGTCCCGTTCGAGGGCGTCGTGATACCGCCGGTGGAATTCTTCTCCATCCTTCATGGGCGTCAGGAGCGTCCGGAGCAACGCCGTTTGAGCATGAAGTGCTTCGGCGGGAGCAACCTCCTGCGCGTCGGCCAGTTCGTCCAAGCGTGCCATCGACCGCGACAGGTCGCGCAGCCAGGCAAATGACGGATGTCCCAGCACGAGCTGAAGAAATGCTCCATTAGAAGGGATGGGGCCGTGCAGACGTTCATACGCCGCTCGCTCCCCATCGAGCAACGTCTTGTGCAAACGCAGCAGAGCTTTCGACAGCTGAAGCATTTCCGAGGCGGCATGGGTGCGTCTAGTCATGGTTCAATTCCGGCGCCGCCTGTTCGATGCCCTTGTGAAGGTCAGACCCACCTTTTGTACCTCTTGATAGGGAAGGAGCCAAACCAGGGATTCATCGGACAAGTCTCCGACTTGAATGCGGTTTCCCCAGGGATCCCGAAAGTCGCAGCGGAAGTCTGGATGCAACTTCAGTTTGTACTTGCTCGTGAGCTTACGCCGGACTTCATTGACTTGCTCGGCATCCCGCACCATCAGGCCGAAGTGTTTAACCCGGTCGGGTTGCAGCTTTTCCACCTCGAAGATCGCCATGAACTGATGTTCGCCTAACTTGCACCAGGCGGCTCCTTCGCCGCCCCGCAGCATGTTGAGGCCGAAGACGTCGGAATAAAACTGAACCGCTTTTTTAGCATCAGTGACTTCGATCACAACATGGTTGCAGCCGTAAACCTGTACAGACATGCACTACTTCCTGGTTAGTTGTTCTTCGGCTCGTCGCGCAGCGGCGTTTGTGATTGCGCCGACGAACACGTCGACCGGCTGCGCCCCTGAAATCCCGTAGCTCTTGTTGAAGACAAAGTAAGGAACTGCACGGATGCCGAGCCGCCGCCCTGCCGCCTCCTCAGCTGTGACATTCGCCGCGCCTTCCTCTGTCCGAAGAAAGCGGGCGGCCTCCAGGCCGGCGGATGCTGCAAGGTCGGTCAGAACCGCCTGTGATCCGATGTCAGCCCCCTGTTCAAAAAATGCTTTGAACAGCGCATCCACGACGAAATTCTGTTGATCGTGCTTCCCGGCATACCAAATGAGGCGATGGGCCAAAAACGTATTCGGCGTCTTACGCATTCGCTCAAATGCGAAAGATATTCCCTCCGAAGCTCCGGCAACGGCGACGTGCTCTTCGAGACGACGGTAGGAGTCTTGACTCCCGAACTTCGCTTCCAGATAGGTTCGCCGATCCATGCCTTCTTGGGGCATGGTCGGGTTTAATTGGAACGGCCGCCAGATGACCTGCGTTGCCACCGTCGGTAGCTGGGACTGAGCGCGCTCCAACCGCCGCTTGCCGACGTAACACCATGGGCAGACTACATCCGAATACACATCGACTGCTACACCCGCATGCTGATGAGTCATCTCAAATTCCAGTCATGGATAATTAGAAGGCACCCGTTCTCACCCGCCCTGCCCCGGCGCGCCCAGACGCGCCCGCCCACGCTCGGCTGCGTGAAAGTCCGCATCGCGAAATTATTCACCATTCAGAGAGGACAAATGCCCCATTCTCCCGCGCTGATAATCCTCGACCGCCTGAACCAACTCAGCCCTGGTGTTCATCACAAAAGGGCCATACCGGGCGATTGGCTCATTGATCGGCTTCCCGCTCATGATCAAGAGCCTGCTGTCCTCAAGGGCCTCGAGCCTTACTAGAGACCCGTGTCCCTTGGTCACAACCAACTCGGCTTCACCGGCTGCTGCCGAGCCGTTGACCGACACCCGGCCTTCAAGCACAAAGACGGAGGTGTTGTGTCCTTCCGAGAGTGTCAACTCGAACCGCGTGTCGGCCTGTAGTTGGAGATCGTACAGTTCGACCGGCGTAAATGTGCGCGCCGGTCCCTTGTGGCCTCGAAACGTACCCGCGATGACACGAAGTCGGCCGGACCCGCCCTCAAGCTCAACAGCCGGAATGTCACCATTCACGAGCGTTTGGTAGGCAGGGGCCGACATTTTATGAGCTTGCGGCAGATTCACCCACAACTGAATCGCTCGGAACGTGCCGCCTTGCTTCGCCCAGTGCGCTTCATGCATTTCCTCATGGACAACCCCCGAGGCGGCCGTCATCCATTGCACATCGCCTGGACCAATCACACCGGCGTTGCCTGCCGAATCGCGATGGGCCACCGCGCCTTCATACAGGATCGTCACGGTTTCAAATCCCCTATGCGGATGCTCGCCGACGCCGCGCGGGTGCTCGGTCGGCGGGAAATGTCGAGGGCCGGCATAGTCCAGCATGAGGAAGGGATCGACCTCCCGGTCCAGCTCATTGCTGGGGAAGAGATTGCGCACGGGAAACCCGTCGCCCACCATATGGGCGGACCCCGGCTGATAGATGCCTAGTACGTCCTTTTTCGTCATCACATCCGTCGTCATAATGTCCTCCCTTCCCGTCAATGCGCGATCCTTTCGGCAAAGATGCGATCGACAGACCAGCGACCGCCTCCCGTCACCAGCAAGGCCGCCGCGATGCCAATGACCAGCAGATGATACTCGTACCCTTCGCCCTGCTGCTGTCCGAACCAGTTCATAAAGAACCCGTGCGGCAGATGCACCATTACAATCGCTCCCAACATGATAATGGCCAGACTGGCCGCCGTGAACCTAGTGAGTAACCCGGCAAGCAGCCCGAGACTGCCGAGCGACTCGGCGACGATAACGAGGAAAGCAACCGCCAATGGTATGCCCATCTTTTCCGTAAATAAACTCAGCGTCCCGCTGAAACCAAGCCCTCCATACCATCCAAGGAGCTTCTGCGCGCCGTGTGGGAACATCACCATCCCCAGCGTCGTCCGAAGAATGAAGCCGGTCCAGCCGTCATCTGTTTGAAAGAATGCTTTCATCGCCGTCTCTCCGTGAGCGTTCGGTGCTAGCAAGGAAGATAGTTCTAGTTAGAACCAAAGTCAAGTGGAGGGCTAATCAAGCGTCTGCCGGTAGCGCTTTATTCCCACCGCTAATGCGACCACCGCAAACAGAGCGATTTGCCAGAGCTGGAGGACGATGTCGGACAGCCCGTTCCCTTTCAACAGGATCCCCCGAACGACCCGG